>Ga0209556_1000055_pt1 | contig 94042 bp, 82 predicted proteins | sample SaaInlV_150m_DNA_5_FD_184652 | JGI IMG/M metagenome (GOLD analysis project Ga0209556, IMG submission 184652) | Marine microbial communities from expanding oxygen minimum zones in the Saanich Inlet - SI037_S3LV_150m_DNA (SPAdes) (version 2) | ecosystem: Environmental > Aquatic > Marine >...
AATACCCAGTGTTATTATGATAATACCTTTTTTCATAATTATCCTCTATTTCTTTTTGTTTATTTAAGTTCTTTTTCTCTAATAATAGAATAAATGATGGGTACAACGAATGTGGTCAAAATGGCAAATACCATTCCACCAAATGATGGAATAGCCATGGGCACCATCACGTCCGCACCCCGACCTGTGGACATGAGAACCGGAATCAATGCCAAAATAGTGGTGGCCACCGTCATCATCGCCGGACGAATTCTACGTTTCCCCGCATGAATCACGGCTTCCCGAACGGCTTTAATTGAATTGGGTTTTCTATCTTCGAATGTTTGATCAAGATATGTACTAATAATAACACCATCATCCGTGGCAATTCCGAATAATGCCAAGAATCCCACCCAAACAGCTACACTTAAATTCACCGGATGCATTTGGAATAAATTTCGAATATTTTCACCAAATAAATTGAAATTAAAAAACCAATCTTGGCCATATAGCCAGAGCATCACAAAACCACCGGACCATGCAACAAATACGCCGCTAAATACTATTATAGTTGTAGATACTCTCTTGAATTGAAAGTATAAGATTAAGAATATAATCGCCAAAGCAAGGGGCAAAACAACGGCCAGTTTTTTAGAGACACGAATTTGATTTTCATAACTCCCAGCAAAGGTATAACTCACCCCATTGGGGACAATCAATTCGCCACTCTGAATCAGTGAATTCAAATAGGTCTGGGCAGATTCAACCACATCCACTTCTGCCCAATCATTTTGCTTATCAAAAAGAACATAACCCATTTTAAACGTATCTTCACTTTTAATGACTTGCGGCCCTCGGACATAATTAATCTTCGCCAACTGAATCAGGGGAATCTGGGCACCGCCCTGAGCCGGAATGAATATTTTTTCTAATGATTCAATTTTATCACGGAATTCCCGCATGTATCGTACACGGACAGGATACCGTTCACGACCTTCCACAGTCGTAGTGATTGGCATGCCCCCCACTGCAACTTCGATGGCGTGCTGCACCTGCCATAGTGCAATACCGTATCGCGCCGACGCTCTCCGGTCAATATCAATCTCCAAGTAAGGTTTGCCCACAATACGATCGGCAAAAACCATTTCTGATTTTACGCCCGGGGCATTTTTCAAATGTTTTTCCAAGGCCAATCCAAATGATTCGATTGTCTTTAAATCCGGTCCTTTTACTTTAATCCCCATGGGCGCACGCATGCCGCTTTGGAGCATGACCAACCGCGCTGATATCGGCTGTAGTTTTGGTGCTGAGGTGGTACCGGGAATCTGAGCGACTTTCACCAATTCATCCCATATGTCATCGGAAGATCGTATATGGTCCCGCCACAAACGAATCGTTTCCCCATTCGAATCCATACCATATTCAGGCTTGTAGGCCACAATCGATTCCACCATACTGAGTGGTGCCGGATCTAACGGAGAATCGACGCGACCAATTTTCCCAACCACTGATGCCACTTCCGGCACGGAATACAATGCTTTATCCAATGTTTGGAGGACATCAATCGATTCTTCCATCCCTGCATGGGGCATGGTGGTTGGCATATATAAAAATGATCCTTCATCTAATGGTGGCATAAACTCTTTCCCTAACCCAGGAAATGCGTGATTCATGGCAACCATGGGCCGTGAAGACCGAATAAAATTGGGCATCCACTCGGTGAATGTGTCAAAACCCAACCAAATGACTAACCCAAATGCCGTCAAGAACGCCGGTAAGGATAATGCTTGTTTTTTGTGGTCCAACCCCCACGTTAACATTTTCGGATACAATTTTGTAAAACCGGAGACAGCACCCATGATAGTTGCAATAATAAACACTGCAAATATTAGGTTTAGGAAGATTCCTTTTTGGAAACCCACCGGTGCCCAAGTAAATGAAAGAATAATGACGACCAATGAAATCACCAACCCATTCGCCAGCCATGGAATTCGTTTAAATATATCCGGTGTTTTCAAGGAAAATAACTGTCGTTTACGGCCAAGTAGCACATGCGCCATAACTGGTAAAACAGTAAGTGCAATAATCACCGAAGCGATTAAAGCAAATGTCTTAGTATAGGCTAAGGGTTTAAATAGCTTTCCTTCTGCACCAATCATGGTAAATACAGGTAAAAAGCTGATAACAGTGGTAGACACTGCAGTCACCACAGCGCCACTCACCTCAGACACTGCTTTGAAGATCACCTCTTTTGTATTGCCTGTCGCCTTATCCAAATGTTTCAAAATATTTTCCATCACAACAATACCCATATCCACAATCGTACCAATGGCGATGGCTATCCCGGAGAGAGCTACAATATTGGCATCCACTTTGAATAGTTTCATCCCAATAAAAACTACGAGAACTGTTAATGGAAGCATACTGGAAATGAGTAAAGATGTTCTAAAATGCATCACCATAACTAAAATCACGATGATGGTAATCAAAATTTCATCCCGCAATGCATGATTCAATGTGCCTAATGTTTCATAAATTAGCCCTGTACGGTCATAGAATGGTACCACTGTCACTTGGCTCTCAGTTCCGTCTGACAAGGTTTTTTTGGGCAACCCTGGCGAAATTTCTTTTATTTTTGCTTTGACACTTTTAATCGTTGCCAATGGATTCACGCCATATCGAGCGACCACAACACCACCAACTGCTTCTGCCCCTTCTTTATCTAACACACCTCTCCGCAATGCAGGCCCCAATGCCACATGCGCCACATCTTTGATATAGATGGGGACATTGTTGCGTGATTTCACCACCGTATATTCAATATCTTCTAAAGATTTAATAAAACCCAATCCACGAACCATATACTCCACTCGATTGACTTCAATTGTCCGGGCACCCACATCCAAGTTGGATTGTCGCACGGCATTGAATACATCTGTCAATTGAATACCATGTTCTCGCATGGCCAATGGATTCACATCAATTTGATACTCTTTAACATATCCACCAATGGATGCCACTTCTGAGACACCATCAGCTGACTGTAATGCATAGCGCACTGTCCAATCTTGGATACTCCTTAATTCCTGCAAATCCCAACCGCCAGTAGGATTTCCTTCTGAATCCTGTCCTTCTAAAGTATACCAAAACACTTGGCCTAATGCAGTTGCATCAGGACCCAAGGTAGGCTGGACTTCTTTTGGCAATGTACCGGATGGAAGCGAATTCAATTTTTCAAGAATACGTGATCTTGACCAATAAAATTCCACTTGTTCATTAAAAATGACATAAATGGTTGAAAATCCAAACATAGAAAAAGATCGAACCGTTTTTACATCAGGTAATCCCAACAATGCAGTCGTTAACGGATAGGTGACTTGATCCTCAATATCCTGGGGACTTCTGCCTACCCATTTTGTAAAAACGATTTGTTGATTTTCTCCAATATCGGGTATGGCATCTACAGGAATCGGATCTCTGGGTAAAGCACCCAAATGCCAATCGAATGGTGCCACCATCATGCCCCAAACAACTATGGCGGTTAAAAATATTCCGACCACAAGTTTATTGTTTAGACAGTATTGAATAAGTTTATCTATCATGATTATCTCAATGTTGGTGTATTATGGTTTCACTATATCCAGATCGGGACTGCCATTCATCATACTGGGCTTTGCCGAAATTTGCATGGCACTATCAATTTTAAAATTGCCTTTCATAACCACTTCTTCTCCTTCGGAAAGTCCAGATTTGACTACATAGGCATCGCCAACACGAACACCCAAAACAATTTCGCGCCCCTCAAAGGTCGGTTCGACTCCGGAGATCTTTATGTAAACAATTGCACGTTCACCTGTTTTTAATACTGCACTCGCCGGTACAAGTAAACTCTCGTGGCGATGCCCCGGTTTATACACAATACCCATAGATTCAGACTTGACCAAATCCATCCCGCATACACGGCAACTACCTGGCGAATCTTGTATCACTTCTGGATGCATAGGACACACCCACTTATTGGCCAATTCCGGGTTAATTGCCTTATCTTCACTACCAACAGACGCATGAATCGTACCGTGAACGAACATACCCGGTTTCAATTCACCATCCGGATTGGCAACATTGATACGTACTTTTACGGTTCGGGTCTTCTCATCAACTATCGGATCAATAAATATGACTCTTCCCATAAATGTCTTCCCGGGAATTCCGCTTGTGGTAAAGGATACATCCTGTCCGAAGGCCAACCACGGCAGATCGGTTTCATAGGCCTCCAAGATGACCCAAACCCTGTCCAAATCGGCAATGGTATATATATTGGTGCCCGTTTTTACATAGGCACCTTCAACACTATTTTTTTCTATCACCACGCCGGACATCGGACTATAGACTGTAACTACATCGGAGGGCATTTCACCCATTTCAATGGCTTTGATTTGTTCATCCACCAACCCCATTAGACGGAGTTTTTCCCGCACCGCTAACAAATTTGATTTTATAGATTTTTGATATGAAGCGGATTGAGATGAACCAGTACCAACTAATTTTCGCGCTTGAATCAATTCCTCTTGTGCTGCATACAGATCCGGACTGTAGAGTTCGATCATGTGATCCCCTTTATTCACTGTGATACCTGTATAATCCACAAACATCCTTTCTACGCGACCCGGGACCCAAGCAGTGATATTCCCGATTCTGGATTCATCGTAAACCACTTTTCCGGATAATTGAATGTCCATTTCTGCTTTACCATATGAGATGGCCACGGTTTCGATATTGGCTAACTTTACTGCATCTTCTGACATGGATAATTGATTCGGCTTTAATCCACCCCCAGTACGTTCTAATGGAATCAAGTCCATAAAGCAAATGGGACACTGACCTTTTGCAGGCAATTGCACATTTGGATGCATCGAGCAGATCCACATTCGGGTTGAAGTGCTATGAGTACTATGAGTGTCACTTTCAGAGGCAGAACTACCGCCTGTTATCCATGATCCCAATAAAAAGGCGATTAATACCAATCCGATGGTCAATTTGTTGTCTTTAAAAATTTGTTTCAAATTCATGATTGTTTCTCCCCTGTCAATACAGACAATTTCGATTTTGCTTTTAAATAATCTACCACCGCTTTTTCATACTTCATTTGGAACTGCAGCAAACGCCGTTGTGCATCCACCAAGGAAATAAATCCAATCTTATCTCCCCGATAAGCGATTTCTGATGCACTTAGTGATTCCAGCCCTTTTGGAATGAGAATATCTTTATATAAACGAATCTGGCGGCTAGATTCATCCAAATCGAATAAAACCATCTCCAATTCTGACCTTAGTTCATTTTGTATGGATTCTGCCCGAGCTTCAGCGCCAGTCAACGTATAATTTGCCGATGTAATTTCTGAATTCGTTTTTCTGAACCAAATGGGAATATCCATAGAAAGTTTCGCCACTAGTGGATCCTTTCCACTGATGGAACTACCATCTTTTTCGCCTGTACCGATTAATTCTACACCCAAACCAATATCCGGCATTCTATTCAATTTTGATCGCTTGACTTTCGTCCTTTCCATTTCAATGGCTGCTTTAACGCCTAAGATATTAGGGTTGTTTTTCAAAATTTGGCCTTGAATGATTGATTTGTCTGATTGACCCAATTCGAAAGCCAGCGAGTCCGGCACTACAATATCTATCAGAGATGGATCATTTAGCAGGGTTCTAAATCGTTCAAGAATGGGTATCTTTTTATTTTCTAATGTGAATAATTCATCTTCGAGCTGAATAAGTTCAATCTGGGTTTTGATCAAATCGGGATGACCGGTCCGTGCTGTCACATATTTGGAACGAATCACTCCATCCCAATTTTGAATCAGTTTGAAATTTTGGACTGTTAATTCCGTGACTCGCGCTAAGTAGTAATAATCATACCAGGTTAACCGCACTTCATGATCAAGCTTTAATTGATGGAATACATAATTGAAATAGGAAGTCTCTGCTTTTGATGCCTGGATTTTTCCCTGCAATTTCCGTTTACCGAGGAAAGGAAATTTTTGCGTGAGACCTATTTTATACTGCTGGGGACCGGCGGCTGTTTCAACACTTTCCAAAAAGTAACCCACACTGACAGTTGGATTAGCCAATCCTTTGGCAACGGCAATATTGACTTCGGCCGATTGCCACTGGGTTTTGGCACGTTTTAAGGAAGGATTATTTTCCCGCGCCTTTTGAATATAGATGCCCAAATCACTCTGAAATGCCATCAGGGTAGTCGAACTAATCATTAAAATGATCAGCGATTTAATATTGTTTTGTTGTCTTATAAAAAGGTTCATAATTATCCTTATTATTGAATGGAATTAATAGATCCGAGACATACGGATCCCAAAAATGGACGCAATCGTCCTAGGTCAGGATAATATTATAAGCGGAGCGGGAGAGAAAATTTCGCCTGGGAATCAGACGGTTGGCTTTGAAAAGCTGTTTTTTCGGAAAATTGACATTTGGGCGAATCTGTTTTCATAGAATAGATTGGTTTATCCATGTCAACTTGGGCGGATTTGCTTTCTGTTTTTGGCCCGGAAACGATAGGAATAAACTGATTATGATCACATTTTTGTTTCCGTATAGCGCTTTTACTTGAGGCTTCTCCTGTCTTGGCTTTCTCACAACAGAATTTTTCTTTTATCTCGCAACAAGGCATATCGCAATTAATATGCAACATAGGTGCCGCCATGGAAAAAGCCATGATCAGCAGCAATCCGATGGAAATGGTGCGTTTAAGCATGCTTGAATTTACCCATGAATGACCAATTTGTTCTATTTTTAATAACGCTGTGGCTTATGGGTTCCCAATGCCCAATTTAACTGAATCACCCCTTTCAATAATGAATCAGATTCATTAATAATTTTTCCTCTGATTACCCAACTATCACCACGAGGAGCATATGCAAAATATATTGCTGCTGAATTACCACTGGTTGATTTTAAATGGTATGCCCATTGATTCGCTAACACACCTAAATGGAATTTTTTATTAAACTGTCGACCCAAAAGAATATAAGCGGTGTTTAGTTCCTCATCAGGATGGAAAGAAATTCCATAATGTGAATCAGATATATCGCCTTTCAAATACTCCCCTTTGATGATCCATGAGCGGTAAGGATCATTTTTATATTTCCACTGAATCGCCAATCCTTGCAATTTTTTTGACCGCCCCGATAGTGTACCGGCTTTGAGAGTTATGGTCCCATGTGAAATGGGCGTAAATGAATGGGTGGTAGAAATTCCACTGACCATGCCCTGTCGCAATGAATCTGATATGGTTATCCCATGACTATGGCCATCTTGTATGTCCACCTCACCAAAATGATTATTAAACAATTGAGCGGATATTTTGCTTTTCCATGGCAATGGCAAGGATTTCCCGGCGACGGCACCAAGGGAAGCCCAATGAGCTTCTCCCATTAACAAGCGATATCCTCTGGGTGAAGAAATAAAATTATAGGTATGAAAATGGGCTTTATTCATCCATCCAATATTCGGACGAAAATATCCCACCTTTATTTGATGGGCACCATTATAATCCACAAAAACTTCTTCTACCATAGGTGAACCATTTAATGGACTGTGCAAGTAAGCCATCACCATTGTTTGTGTACCCAACTTTCCCATTGACACCAATTCAAGACCACTGGAACGAAAAGCCGAATCTTCGAATGAATAGGAAAAATCACTCAGGATACTTATAGAAAACGGATGTTTATTTTCCGCAATTGATATGCCAGTCCATAGAATAAAGCATAAAGAAAATTTTAAAGTCGAATTTTTACTCACCAAAAATTTTTTCATAAATATTCTCCCAATCAGTAACTGCACCTATTGTATTTACTATAGATATACTTCCAAATAATAATGACTTAATCTGCGGTAAATTACGGATGATTTCTTTTCTGTCGTCTGTGGTTAATTTTTTATAGATTAAACTGATATGGGGTTGAAAGTCGTACGCTTCCTCAAACGCTTGAGCAAATAAATAATTCAATAAAAATAAATGCGGATTGGTTTCCAAATTAATGAAGACGGTTTTCCAAATATTGTCCGATTGATTAAGTCCAATAGATGGAACCTGGAATGGGTTCATCTTAAATTTATGAATAATATTTTTCGCTATTTCTATATCATATACAGGACTGAAAAGTGTACAATGGGGCTGGAATAATGGAGAATTATATGCTTTAGATAATTCATCTATCTTATTATATATTAGATTATAGTCATCTTCATATGGTAGTAGCCAAATGGAATATTTTCCACGGTTTGGCTGTTGGATCTTGTCATCCTGACTTCTGGAGAATGACATTATTTTACCCTGAAATGAAAGTTACTTTGGAACAACCAATACGGGGCAATCCACACTATTCATGATACCTTCGTCAACGGAATCAAAAAAGTTTTTCTTAAAAATATTCTGTTTCCGATGACCTAAAACCAATATATCTTGCCCTTCGGCGGCGGCGCTAATGGCTTTTGGGATTGACTCGCTTTTTATAATAGTGATTGTAGATGAATTGGCCGATGCTTCATCAATGGCACTCACCCTGTCATAAATATCACTTTCTGTATATTTGGGCGGGAGTGCATTCATCATCATAGACATCTCACCAGCATGGGGTTCATTTACATGGATAAATGTCAAATTCCCGTTATTGGCTTTTGCCATTTTTATGCTGGCTTCGATGACCTTTTTTTCATCACCGCGACCACAGAGACTGACTAATATATTTTTGTATGCCATAGCTATCCAATCGATATTGTAATTATGAATCGAATTTAAACTATCTTAATGGAAGGATTCATCCTTTATTGATCGTCAAAAAAGTTTCAATTGTTTCGTCTTTTTTTGTATCCCACAATATGGTCAAACGCTTGAGCAAATAAATAATTCATTAAAATTAAATGCAGATTGGTTTCCAAATTAATGAAGACGATTTTTCATATGTTGTCCGATTGACTTAATCCACTCAGAGCCACTTTAAATGGCTTGAAGTTCAGTTGAGCAATAATGATTCTGGCAGATTCAAGATCAGTGAAAGGACTAAATAGTGTACAGTGTGGATCGAACGCAGGTGCCTCGTATTTTTCTCCCAATGATTGAATGGTTGGAGACAAATATGATTGATCTAATTCTGTAGGTAAAAGCCAAATGAAATATTTTGTTTGATTCATATTTTTAATCTTGTCATACTGAACCCTACAGAATGCACGGACAAAGGATCGCAATGTAACGATGATTCCATCATAATTGGTTGAGAATCTTCACTCCCCCGATGAATCGGGATCATTTAGAAAAACAGATTAATATTATAACGCAAAAAGCTTTGTGAATTTCAATGCGATCATGCCATTATCCTTCTCATCTCCTTTTAGGTCCGAAATATTGGAATAGACTAAAAAGAGATCACTCAAAGGCGCATGGATCAAATTCATCCGGAAATTACTCACCAATTTTTCATCAGCAGCATTGTACTGGAAATAAAGTTTATTCAACAACCTTACCGAATGATTATATTTTATTTTCAATGTATAAATATCCGCATTCACGGTGGCATCGGGAAACTTTACGACATTTTTATTTAAACCAAAATCGACACTAAATCGGTATCCCCGTTTAATCGTAGCAGAAATCCCCACTGAATTCCGCGTCCCATGAAAATAACTTCCGAAATTTGCATTTCCGTTGATGGTGATAAATTTCGTTCGATCACCACGATAATATAGATTCACATTATTAAAAGAATAATGATCCGCCGGCACTTCTGCCCCATATAAAGTAAAAGGTATTTTGATTATTTCTTCCGTCCGAGTTACGCTGGAAAAAAGCATGGCACCACTCATAAACTGAACATCCAATCCTGCCTTTACTGCACGGCTTTCCAAATATCCATCCAGATTATCAAATTGATTGATAAATACATAAGGGTTCACACTCAGAAATGGACCGGAGGAATACCGTTTATGCATCCCGGCAGTTACAAAGGTTTCTCCAACATTTGTCCTCTGAATAAATCCAACAGATGGTGTAAAGTTCGCCCCCACTTTTTTATAATAGGCTGCAAGATCCCATTTATTATCCCGCCATGCCATCACCACACGGCCGGCTAAATTATCACCATCTGCATCCGAGTTCTCGGTTTGAGCGATATAAGAATAAATGAGAAGCTTATTAATATTGAAATTCAAATCCACACCCATGGATCGATGATCTCTATCTTCTCCATTGGCATTTCGATTAACTAGAATGGCACCAATATTAGATTTCTTCAGAAAATTGCCTCGTATCCGGGACACATTGTATTGGGTGCGAGGCACATTTTCCGTACCCTCTTCCGTCATGTTGAGATATCCTACATCAAAATTCCCAACCTTTCCACTGAGTCGCGCACCACCGGTTATTGGAATTTGCTGTCCATCTTCCAAACCAATTCGTCTGCTGTGAAACATGGTAAAGGATCGACTGTATCTACTGGGGCCCATTCGGTATATATAGTTAGATATATCTCCAAATTCAAATAGACTGGCATTCTCCATGAAAAAATCCCGTTTTTCCGGAAAGAATAAAGGGAATCGTGTAAGGTTTACCCGCTCTTCATCCGCATCAACTTGAGAAAAATCGGTGTTGTAGGTTGCATCCAGAGTGAGACTTGGTGTTATACTATATTTTATATCTAATCCAACGTCAGTATTGTTGGTCTTCTCTTCGGATGAAATACGATTGCCCATACCAAATGGCTTCACCTGGAGGTTCCGACCGGGCTGAATATCCCTAAGTCCTTTTAGCGTTCCTCCTTTGGATACAGAAATCAACTTTTCAAATGGTTCAATAGGACTCCAGTACAAATCTTCTCTTTTCCGCCGTACACGTCTCAGAAAATTGATGCCCCAATCTTGCTCCCCATCACTGGAGTTAAACCGTAAACTGGTCAGAGGAAAAGCCAATTCAAGTTCCCATCCATAGTCATGTATTGACGTCTTGGGATAAACAATACCTTCCCATGCACGGTTCAGGCTTGTACCGTCATTATTAATATACATGTCCTTGATAGCGCCAGCAGGATTGAATAAAAATGCATAACCGCTTTTATCATCATTAAATGTATCCAGCATGATGGCAAAAGCATCCGAACTCTGTGAATCGAAATCCTGCTCCAGGCTTTCGATTATTATTTTATTCGGTTCAGAATCGTAAAGAATGGCGGACACATACAGAAAGTCCTTATCATATAAAACGCGAACCACTGTTCTTTCTGTAGGAAGATACCCTGGATTGGGTTGGGACTGGTAAAATTCTGTTATAGAATCCGCTGCCATCCATGCCGATTCATTCACATGACCGTCAATGAGAATTTCACCGGGTGATTCAACTGCATTCATGGTTGGCCGGGGAAATGTTTTTAAGTCAATAGCGGATTCATTTCCAAATAAGAGGGGATATGTAAAGAAAAGAATTTGAAGAAAATAACGGCGGATAATAAAATACTCCATAATAAAAGAGGAAGACTACCTCATTAATCTATACTTAAAGTGAATTGAGTTTACTTAGAAATGACTAACACTGTGCATGTAGCTGTATTGACAATTCCTTAGTCTTTTGTCAGTATTATTACTTTTCTGCGAATTTAATCCCACAACCTAATGCACGGGTTTCTGCAACTGTTATCGTTTGACCATTCCCCACTGCCTGGATTGCATCCATCAAATAGGTCTTTTTTACTTTTTTTGGTTTCCGGGCATTGTCATCAATCGCGCCTCGGTAAACCAGTTTACCTTTTCCATCAAACAAATAAATATGCGGTGTTTTAGTGGCGCCAAAAGCGGTGGCTAATTTGGCCCCCTTGTCAACTGTGTAAAGAAAATCGTGGCCGTATTTTTTGGAAAATTCACGCATATCATCTAGTCCTTCACCAATCTTAGCTCTATTTTTTGTATTGGGATTGATCGTAATAAAGCCAATCTTATTCTTATTGCTCGCTTCGGACAGAGAATTGTAACGATCCTGCCAGGCTATAACCCATGGACATGTATTACATGAAAAATTCACCAGTAAGCCGTTTTCCATTTTGACATCGTTTAAGGTCACCGTCTTTCCTGAAATATCGGTCATTTTAATATCTCCCAAGGGAATCGAAGCTCCGAGTTCCAATTCACCGGCAAACGAAAATGATAGTATAAACGTTAATATTATTGTTTGTTTAAGGTACTTAATCATGATGAAACTCCCATTTTAACGTAGGTCATATTACGATATATTTTACGACTTCACAAAGGATCGGGAGGCATTTAAAGTAAATACTTCAGAACCGCTTTTGAAATTTGTATATCCTGAACAGCCACGCCGGTTAAATCTGCAATCGTAATCTGAGAATCAGACGTTCTCCCTGTTGTTTTTCCAGATAAAACCTCTCCAAGTTCCACCACATCATCCATGGAAAAATCGTTCGATTTCAATGCTTGATAAATTTCACCCCGAACTTCACATTGGGATTTACTATCCGCGACCACCAAATCCGCCTTCATTAAAATGGATGTCACCAGTTCCTGTTTCGTTAAAGTATCGGAACCCATGGCGGTTATATGCGTCCCGGGATTAACATGGTTTATTAAGGGAGTTTCACTGGATGTACACGTTACAATCAATTGGCAGTTATTGATCACATCGTTTATGTTGGTGGTGGTGATAATCTTATAGTCGGTATCAATCATATTCGATTGATACTTTAACAAGGATGTTTCACTCCTTCCCCACACAAACACATTATTACAATCAATTATTTTTTTGAGATAGTTCAATTGCATTTTTGCTTGAAGACCTGTACCTACAATTCCAATATTACTTACGATTTTGGGCGATAAATATTTCGCACAAATGGCACCAGCCACTGCAGTCCTCACATCGGTGAGGTGTGCTTCATCTTTCAGGATGGCCATGGGCTCGCCGGTTTTCTGGTTAAATACCAGCATCATGCCATTCCCGTTTGGTATTCCCCTATCTGAATTCCGTGGAAAACCAGACGCAATTTTGATTACATACACATCATCATTTTTGATATATCCATATTTGATATGTACATCTCCAGGCGGCGATTCGAATTGCAATTCTCCCACAGGCGGTACCACCACATCTCCCCGGGTATAGGCCACAAACCCCACTTCAATCTCTTTCATAAGATCAACCTTCGGGAGAACAGATTTAATTTCAACCAAGTTGATAATTCGCATTATAGTATGCTCTTTAATACTTCAGAACTGATATTACCACCGCACATGACGATTACGACCGTCTGGCCATTGAGTTTATCTTTTTGTTTCATGAATCCAGCGATTGCAGCCCCTGCCGCTCCCTCAATCAGTTGATGATGTTTTTCCAAACCCATGCGGATACCATCCGCGATTTCATCTTCAGAAATCAACACAAAATCATCTATAATATTTTGACACAATTCAAAGGTGATCGATCCCATTTCCACACCACCGGCAGTGCCGTCCGAAAGAGTGTCCTCAGAAGGTAAATCGAGTTGTACACCTGCTTTTAAGGATTCATACATAACGCAGGAATTTTGGGGTGAGACACCAACCATACTGACATTTTCATTCATGGATTTAAGATAGCCGCCCACACCGGAAATCAATCCGCCGCCACCAACAGAAATAATAACTGAATCTACGGTAGCCAGATCATTCCATATCTCTACCCCCATGGTCCCTTGGCCGCAAATAATGTCCGAATCATTATAGGGTGAAATGTAAGTGGCGCCGGTAGTATTTGAAATTTCTTGTGCACGCTCTTCCGCATTAATACAGTCATTGCCAAAATATTCTACTTCGCCACCTAAATTGAGAATATTCTCAACCTTATTTTTGTGCACATTTTCAGGAACAACGATCTTGCCCTTAATACCAAGGATGGACATGGCCAAAGAACAGGCAGCCCCATGATTTCCTGTGGAAGCGGTTACCACACCTTTGGATTTTTGTTCGTCGGTCAAAGCAGTCATTTTACTGATAGCGCCACGGAATTTAAATGATCCTGTTTTCTGGATATTGTCCAGTTTCAGATAAACATCACCATCAATGAGATTACTCAAGTAGGGCGAATGTTCTAGGGGTGTATGTCGGAGATGGGATTTGGACCGTTCATGAGCACCTCCTACATCCTTGGGAAATGAGATCATAATGAATTGAAAACGGGTGTAATGCGTTCTAAAGCTGCTTCAAGATCAGTTTTCTTTGCTCCATAGCCAAAACGCAGATAATGATCCATGCCGTACCAATCACCAGCCACCAGCATAACACTGGCTTCATTTCGAACTTTTTCTACTAGTTCAGACGAATTGATGTCCCAGTCATATCTTGCAAATGCCATTGCCCCTGCATCCGGTGGAATAAAATTGAATTTTCCATGAAATGATTCTACCCATGCCTGGAACAGAGCCAGGTTTTTGGTAAGTGCATCCCGAGTACGGTTTAATGTTTTCATACGATTTTCCGGAAGGAGTACGTGGGCGGCAATCATATCACTCAATCGGCCAATGGCAATGGATGTATAATCATGAGTGGCCCAACATTTTTGGATATAATCCTTGTTAGCCAATGACCATCCCAGTCGCAATCCGGGCAAACCGTAGGCCTTGGATAAGCCACAGTTCACGATGGTCTTGTCATAATCTATTTCCCAGATTGAGGTGCACTCTTCTCGATTGAGTTCCGCCCCGCGGTAAACCTCATCAGCCAAAATCCATGCACCCACACTTTGAGCAATCTCACCAATGGCATGAACTGTCTCCTTTGGTAAAACAGAACCGGTGGGATTATTGGGATTGCAGATACATATCAGTTTTGTCTTATCAGTAACAAGGCTTCTTAATTCATCTAAATCAGGCTGCCAATTCAAGGATTCATGAAGGGCAAATGTTTTTACATCCACACCCAATCCTCGGGAGAAACCGTAGATCTGGAGATAATTGGGCATCATATAAACCATTTCATCACCTTTTTCTAGCAAGGACATAATAGCGACCATATTGGCTTCAGCAGAACCGTTGAAGGCTTGGACATTTTCAGGGATAGCACCCGGATAAATAGAAGCGATAGACTGCCTCAATTCTGGGGATCCTTCTGTAAATCCATATGTGAGTTCTGTATTCTCGATCTTTTCGATGAAATTGCTTGAAAATAGTGATTTTAATGTACCGGGATGAACGCCACTCTCAGATAAATTATAATCTACCTTGTTCTCCCAAATAGATTGCTGACGCTCTAACTGGAATGGTTCAAATTTCATGATTCAATTGCTTTCTTTATGGCTGATTCAAAACGGGTCTTATCCTTTTCCATTTCCCAATGATCTGTTATATTGCCATTTTTATCAAAAACAATCGTGAATGGAAGTGCCCCTGACCAATCATCATTTATGGCACGAATGAAATTATTATCGTTCCCTTCCTCTTTGATAAAGGTTACCCCTTTCACACCTTGTTTTTCAAGAAAGGCAATGGCTCTATCTTTATAGTCCGTCCAATCGGTTGTAACAAAATAAATTTTTATTCCGTTATCTTTATATTTATTCGACAGTTCGACAATCATTGGAAATTCTTTCAAACATGGGGCACAAGTGGTGGCCCAAAAATTAACTAAGACAGCTTCCTTTCCTTTATGGGTTGCGATCTGTTTATGCAGCGCCGCCGCATTAACTGTTTTCAGTTGGAAATCCGATTGACTGCACCCCAAAAGAGCGATAAATAATATGGTTAATATTTTTTTCATTTTTTTATTATTTAGAGCCGCAATTATTCGTGACTCTACATGAATTAATTTCCAACGATAAAAACAGCATTCCCAAACAATAATTTTCCATTACGCCAGAATGCTCTGAACAAAGGGTTATCGGCTAAATACACCACGTTACCCCGGCCCATACTTTCAACACCAAACACCATGGATTCCCGAAAATTCTCCTGAGCCTTAATTCCCACAAATCCGCTGACCAATGCAGTGGAATCATGGGTGACTCCCACATTCCAACCATCGGGTAAAAATGCATAATGATGATTCCGAATTCTTAAGGAAAAATAATCATCTCCATATCCAAACGCCAGTGGATGGGACGGGTCCATTTCAATTTTTACGATGGAACCGTAGGCATTTTCACTAAGACGGTCCCGCTGTCTATCTTTATAGGATTTTAACCGTTCAGTCAATTTCCGATTTTTATTTTTTTCCTCAGATGCTTTCTTTTCATCTTCTGTTGCGAATCTTTTTAATCCGAATCCATCCTTATCCACAAATTGGTCCATGGCCGAATCCATCAGAATTAATCGCCCGCCTTTCTTCACCCAGCCGCGCAGTTCATTCACTGTTTCCTTATTTACATAACCATGACTGCCTGAGGAAAGAATAATGACATCAAAATCATGTTTGGGAATACGGTTAAAATAGTCACTATCAATGACGGTAATAGGGAACTCAATTTGCCGCTCAAAGAAATGCCACACTTCGCCATAACGGTAACTGCTTACACCCTCCCCGGAAACCAATCCAATTTTCGGCGCTTTCACCACCCGCATAGATGACGAGCCAAAATCTTTTCCTTTTGTCACAAACCCTGTACTTGCCACTGTCAAATTCCGATGTTTTTCCAAAGCCGCTTTTTGGATAATATGATCAAAATTCTTTCCCAGTTTTTCATTCCCTTTTCGCGTAATGACCAACGTACCACTATCAAAAGTTTTACCGTTTAATTCGAAAGGTTCTTCTGTTACCCGAACAACTACATCATTTTTAAATAGAACTGATAAAAATTTAACATCCCAAATTCCCTTCCAGGGAAGGATATAGGCATAGGGAACACCTGAAGATTTTTCAGTTTTTGAGACCAATCGTTTCGCTGTGGACATTTTGACATCACTTTTAACTGCAACCGCATCCAAGCCGTAAACATAGGGTATGGCCCATGCGGTGAGATCATAAGTCAATGTATCCCTTAAGGTTGTTTGGGGTTCAAACAAAACCTGAACGAGTACGGATTTCGATTGGTTGGCAGAAATAACCAAATCGCCCACATTTATTTTTACAGAACCGGTTTCCCCCGTTTTATAATTAAATCCTTTATAGGATCGACTGGCACTGGCTGTACCATACTGGATTCCATTTTTATCCAACCAACTCTGGAGGTCATTCAGTTTATCTATATGATTGGATTTTGAAATAATATACGTGTTGTATTCACCCTTTGGATTATTCTTCCCTTCCGAGAAAAACTTCACAAATTCGTCTACAATGCGATTGACATTTTGAGACGCTACCTCAACAGTGGACAATCCTGTTGTATAATGATGGGTGATCCGATCCAATAGAGACAGGGTATCTCCGTCTTCCGTTTCAATCGCAAGGCCGCCGCGACTGTGGCCTGCCTGTTCGTAAGTCATCCCAATGGCACCGTTATATGTGGGATAAGTATCACCGTAACTGGGGTAAAGAAGATCAAAAACTTCTTTTGTGAAATAGAGCCAATTGTTCTTGTCAAAATACTTGGCGTGATTTTTTCCAATCATGGTTTGGAGTTCCCGCTGCCAATCCGTGATATATTCATGGTATGGTTCTGCCGCCGGCGCAAAATAATAGGGGCTGTTTATTCCTTGTTCGTGAAAGTCCACATGGATATGGGGCAGCCACTGGTTATACAATTTGATCCGCGAATCTGATTCCGTTTGCGTCTGCCATGCCCAATCCCGGTTCAGATCAAAATAATAATGATTGGTTCGTCCTCCCGGCCAAGGTTCCATATGCTCTCTGGATACTGGATCTGCATCGGGCCAGCGGTTTCCGGTCATGCGAAACCAATGGGTATATCTGTCTCGTCCATCAGGATTAATACATGGATCAAGGATTACCACGGTATTCTCCAGCCACTTTTGCGTGTCTCGATTGGTTGGGTCTGCCAAAGCGTGAAGTGTTTTCATGGCTGCTTCCGTGGAATTGGCTTCATTTCCGTGCACATTATAGCTGAGCCAGACAATACCAACCTTTTTCCCCGAAGGCTTTCCTTTCAGCATACCAGCCCGTTTTAGGTTATCCATGCGAATCTGGTCCAGATTCGCCATATTTTCCGGACTGGAAATAATCGCCACCAACAGGGGACGCTGCTCATATGTTTTTCCGTAATGTTGAAGGGTTACATTCGAACGGGATGCCACTACATGTTCGACATAAGATACCACTCGATGGTGATAGGTAAATTGATCTCCCAGGTTATAACCCAGAAATTCCCCGGGTGATTTGAGATCACCTGCAAACAGAATAGAAAAAACGAAGAAAATATTGATTGACGCTTTAGGCATAAACACTCCTGCTTAAATTAAGAGCAGAACTTAGGGTTAGTTCTTATAAGACAGAAAATAAAATCATGATAAAAAAAAGCCCCTCATCTTTCGATGAAGGGCTATAACAAAGGAGGATCTTTCGATCGTATAAAAAGTTTTTTAGACTTTTTTCCCGTCAGCTCTCATTCGATTCAACACTTTACGAATACCGATTTTATCAATCAGCCGTAAGCCCTGTGTCGATACATTGAGGGTAATCCAGCGATTTTCATCCGCCAGCCAAAATCTTTTTTTCTGAAGATTAATATCAAACCGACGACGAGACTTATTGTGAGCATGGCTCACATTGTTCCCGAACATGGGTTTTCTTCCTGTTACATCACATTGTCTACTCATAATTTCCTGAAAACCTGTTTTTATTATCTATTAAAGCCCGCAAATATAATTCATTATTTGAGAGACATCAAATATTATAATTGGGGATATTTTGTACTATTATAGGTAGATATTCACAATTAGGACAATCAAGAGGGTTACCACTTTATTTCTTTTTCTCAAACGCCGCTTCCATTAGCACCCATAAATTAGGATCCAAGACAATCTTTTTTGGCTCAGTATCTACTTTAATCGTGAAGGAATTCCTTTTCTTATTCACCTGAATCGTTTCAATTACAGGCGTCGTCTCACCCGGTTTATAAATACCAATCTGTAATGGCATATTGAATAAATAGCCATCATTTTGTACCTGGTCCAATATGATTTTTACCGTACCATTTTTGTATTGCCAACTGCCTGCATATTCTAAGGTACCGCCACCATTGAGCCATTGTTTGAAAAATACAGATAAATCCATGCCGGAGGCTTCTTCCATTTCTCGGCGGAAATCATCCGTGGTGGCATTGAGATTTTGATACTTGGCATAATAGGATTGTATCCCTTTCCAAAAATTGTCAGTACCCATAATGCCACGCAGCATGTGCAAAATCCAACTTCCTTTCTGATAAGTCTGACCCGTGGTAACTTTGGCCATGTCCTTTAAATTGTCATGAACTATCGTGTAGTCGGGGTGCTTTTTATAAAATGCGTTTATGCGTTTTTGGCTTGATTTCAAGCCATCAACAAAAGCGTCCCGTCCATATTGGTGTTCGATAAAAAGCAAGGTGAAATAGGTGGCAAAACCTTCACTCAGCCAAATATCATCCCAATCATATTCCGTTACTGCATTGCCAAACCACTGATGGGCAATTTCATGAATGATAACGTTTCGCCACCGCACAGACCTTTTTCCCGTAACGGATTTATCACCGTAAAATATTGCTGTTGCAGATTCCATGCCGCCGCCCACACTATTGGACTGAATATTGGCGAGCTTTTCATAGGCAAATGGACCTACATAATCTGTATAAAATTCTAATACCTGTTTCGTCGGTTCAGCAAAATCATAAAACCCCGCGTCCCTATCCTGCTCATACACCCAGGTCTGAATTGATTTACCATCAAAGGTATCCACATATTGAACCGCAAAATGAGCGACGCCAAGGACAAAAAGCCATGGTGCGATGGGTACAGATTGTTTCCAATGGGTCAGCCGTTTACCATTAGGACCATCCGTTTCTTCTATTAATAATCCGTTGGAGATGACCTGATAATGGTCCGGAGCCGTGACCACAAATTCGCACATGGATTTATCATAGGGATGGTCAATGAGCGGCAACCAATGCCGGGCTTTATTGGGCCAGTTGTCACTAAAAAATGTTCGATCACCATATTTATTATCGGCAATTTTAAATCCATCCGCAGGAACTCCTCTGTAAGAAATTGTGTACTGACTGCGCTGATTCACCGATGATGGCACCGGCAGTTTAATATACAATTCATCATTTTTATGTTTAAAAGTCAAGGCATCACCATTGAATGTTACCCGGCTGACTTTCATGCCTTTTTCCTTCTGCACATTTATCAGATCAAGGCGAAGTTCCTTAATTCCTTTTTCCAAGTAACGAACATCCACCTTCGATTCACAAATAATCTCATCGGTTTCGTCGGATAATTCAATGTTGAAAATATAGTTTATGGCATCAATCTTTGGATTTTTTGGATAATTGTCTATGGGGGCGGAAATTCCGGCAGAAAAAGTGCCGATGATTATGATAAGAATAAATTTCATATATTGTCAGCCTTCATTGAATTCATTTATTAAGGGGCAACGACAGATTCCTAAACTTACTGATAAAAATAATTAAAAAGCAGAAAAAGTGGAAAAATTTGTTTGTTCAATCTGCAATGACTCATTCTTTTCAATATTGAATTAAATTTAACCATGCAAATCGGAAGTATAAAAATAGATATACCCATCCTCCTCGCCCCCATGGCGGGCGTAACCGATTATCCTTTTCGGGTTTTATGCAAAGAACAAGGCGCCGGTGTCGTGTATTCTGAATTTGTTTCTGCTCATGGGATTATTCGTGAGAATATCAAAACATGGCAGATGATTCGATTTACCGATTTTGAACGACCCATTGGTATCCAAATTTTTGGTGATTCACCAGAAGTCATGGGCAAAGCTGCTCGGATGGTGGTGGATAAATTTTCTCCCGACATTTTAGATATTAATTATGGCTGTCCCGTACCCAAAGTTACCAAACGTGGGGCTGGTTCTGCCGCCCTTCGAGATCTATGCCTCATGGACGATATCACTACCGCTGTGGTGGAATCGGTATCGGAAGTGCCAGTCACAGTAAAAATGCGTGCGGGCTGGGATTCAAAGTCAATCGTCGTACCAGAAGTTGGACCCAGATTAGAAAAGATTGGCGTAAAAGCCATTACCCTTCATCCACGTACTACTAAAGAAAGATATAAAGGATCCGCAAATTGGTCATTAATTAAAGCACTGAAAGAATCCGTTTCCATACCAGTCATTGGAAATGGAGATGTAAAAGAACCCAAAGATGTTATACGAATGTTTGAAGAAACGGACTGTGATGGTGTAATGATTGGCCGTAGTGCTTTAGGGAATCCCTGGTTTTTTAAGGAGGCTATTGCCATTTATAAAGGAGAGTCATTACCTGTTTCTCCCAATATAAATGAACGAGCAGAGAAATGTTTGAGCCATTTAAATCAGATGGTAGAATTTCATGGTGAACGGGTGGGTATCAACCTGATGCGAAAACATTATGGTTGGTATATTCGCGGTTTTAATGGTGCCAGTGCCATTCGTAAAGCATTGGTTACGGCTTCTGATAAGGATGAAATGGTTGATATTTTGGAAACGATTAATTAATAAGCATTTATTAACTTTCGTAATGATTTCATATTTTCAATCACTTTTCCATAATCCATTTCTCATCACCCATTTTCCATACCCAACGGAGGTGGGCCAAACATTCCTTTTCCAATCCTTGAATCCTCCCTTTTTCCCCAATAAATTCACAAGCTTTTTTTGATCTTAAAATTTTAATTAAAGGAGTCAAATATGCAAAATGCAAAAGCCATTGTTCCAAAGCCCATCAATGAACCGGTATTATCTTATGCACCCGGCACACCGGAGCGGGCCAGACTCAAATCCAGAATAAAGGAATTAAAATCTCAAGAGATTGAAGTGCCCATCATTATTGGTGGCCAAGAAATTAAAACGGGCGATATGGGTGAAATGCGTGTCCCCCATGATCACAGTCATTTACTGGGTCGTTTTCACAAAGCCGGGAAAAAAGAAATAAAAATGGCCATTGAATCGGCCATGGATGCCTGGAGTTCATGGTCCAAAATGCCATGGGAATCCCGTGCGGCCATCTTTAATAAAATGGCCTCAATTCTTCAGCGCCATGGTGAACAAACTATTAATGCATCCACCATACTTTGCCAGAGCAAAAATGCCTACCAGGCGGAGATAGATGCATCCTGCGAAATGATTGATTTTTTGAATTTCAATAGCTGGTATGCCCAACAATTATATAGTCAACAACCCACCTATTCTCCAGACGGAATGTGGAATCGTCTTGAACATCGCCCATTGGAAGGATTTGTTTTTGCCGTATCGCCTTTCAACTTTACATCTATAGGAGGGAACCTAACGGCTGCACCGGCACTTATGGGCAATGTCGTCTTATGGAAGCCCGCCTCCAGTGCGGTTTACAGTTCACACTTTATGATGAATTTATTTCGTGAAGCGGGTGTGCCCGATGGTGTCATCAATTTTATTCCCGGTTCTGGCCGTGATGTGGGTCCAAATGTATTGAAAGATCCAAACCTTGCAGGTATTCATTTTACAGGGTCTACAGCAGTGTTCCAGGGGATGTGGAAAACGGTTGGGGAAAATATTTCTAATTATAAATCTTACCCAAGAATTGTAGGAGAAACAGGCGGAAAAGATTTCTGTATTGCTCATGAATCATCCGATGTGGATGCCTTAGCTACAGCCATGGTTCGGGGTGCCTTTGAATATCAAGGACAAAAATGTTCAGCCCTATCACGAACGTATATTCCAACAACTATCTGGTCGGAACTAAAAGAAAAATACCTCGCCCAAGTTGAAGCAATAAAAATGGGTGATCCAGAGGATTTTTCTAACTTTATGAATGCGGTAATCGATCAGTCTGCATTCGACTCGATCACTGCCTATATAGATGGGGCAAAAGAAGCAACCGATGCAGAAATTATCACCGGTGGTAATTATGATGGTTCAAAGGGATATTTTATTGAGCCCACCACTATTTTGACCGATAATCCTAAATATATCACCATGTGTGAAGAAATATTTGGTCCGGTTTTAACGATTTATCTTTACGACCCAAAAGATTGGGAAGCGACACTTGAATTGGTGGATTCCACCTCTCCATACGCCCTCACCGGTTGTGTATGGGGACAAGATCGGGAAGCAGTTAATGAGGCGACAGAAAAACTCACCCACGCCGCCGGGAATTTTTATATCAATGATAAACCCACTGGCGCAGTGGTCGGTCAGCAACCCTTTGGTGGTAGTCGCGCTTCCGGAACGAATGACAAAGCGGGATCCATGTTCAATCTAATTCGATGGATATCCATGCGAACCATTAAAGAAACATTTGATCCTCCCAAAAATTTTACATATCCATTTATGGATGATGATGAATAATAAAATAATCTAACATGTTAGGAATCAACATATGAAAATTCATGAATATCAGGGGAAAAATATATTTAAAAGCTATGGCATCCCTATCCAAGACGGGTATGTCATAGAAGAAATAGAAGATGCATCCAGCACTATAAAAAAGGTACAAAAGGAATTCAACTCTGATGCAGTGGTGGTCAAGGCACAAATCCATGCCGGTGGCCGAGGAAAAGGTGGCGGTGTCAAATATTCTCCCACTGCAGAAGAAGCATTAACCAATGCAACCAACATGTTAGGCATGAATCTGGTTACACATCAAACCGGTCCCGAAGGCCAAAAAGTACGTAAAGTATATATCACAGAAGCCTTAGATATAAAAAATGAATATTATTGTGCCATCACCCTCGACCGGGCAAAAACCAAAGATGTGTTTATGGTTTCGTCAGAAGGCGGTGTGGAAATTGAGAAAGTTGCAGCCGAAACACCTGAAAAAATTATTAAGGTATGGATTGATCCATTGGTGGGTATGAAATCATTCCAAGCCAGAAAACTGGCATTTGGATTGGGACTTACAGGCACACCATTTAAAACAGCTGTTAAAGTATTTATGAAATTATATGAATGCTATCAAGGAACGGATGCATCTCTCGTTGAAATAAATCCACTTATCTTATCAGAAGATGACCGGGTAATTGCATTGGATTCCAAATTTAACTTTGACGATAATGCCATATACCGTCATCCAGATATTTCAGACCTTCGAGATAAAAATGAAGAAGACCCGACGGAAGTAGAAGCCAGCGAATATGATCTCAATTATATCAAACTGGATGGTAATGTGGGCTGTATGGTGAACGGTGCCGGTCTCGCAATGGCCACCATGGACATTATTAAACTGGCGGGTGGAGAACCAGCTAACTTTTTAGATGTGGGTGGCGCAGCCAGTGCAGAAAGTGTAAAAAATGGATTTAAAATCATTCTATCCGATGAGCATGTAAAGGCAATCTTGATCAATATTTTCGGTGGAATCGTTCGGTGTGATCGCGTGGCCAATGGTGTCATTCAAGCGGTTAAGGAATTGGGATTAAAAGTACCGGTTGTTGTCAGATTAGAGGGAACAAATGCCGAAGAAGCCAAAACAATTCTATCGGAATCAGGATTGGCTATTATTCCGGCAAATGATATGAAAGATGCTGCTCAAAAAGTTGTTAGTGCAGCATTGAAAGATTAGGGAATATATATTATGTCTATATTAGTAAATAAAAATTCACGTGTGGCAGTACAAGGAATTACGGGCTCAGAAGGAACGTTTCATGCCACACAAATGCTTGAATATGGCACCAATGTGGTGGCTGGCGTCACCCCGGGCAAAGGTGGACAAACAGTATTAAATGGGAAAGTACCTGTTTTTAACTCGGTTGAAGAAGCCAGAATTGAGACAAACGCCAATGTTTCAATCATTTTTGTGCCACCGCCCTTCGCAGCAGAAGCCATCATTGAAGCTTCCGAAGCCGGGATCGAATTGGTTGTTTGTATTACGGAAGGTGTTCCCGTTCAGGATATGGTAAAAGCCAAACGTATAATTGACCAAAATAATACGCGATTGGTTGGACCTAACTGCCCCGGTATCATCACCGTTGATGAATGTAAGTTGGGTATTATGCCTGGCTTTATTTGTCAAAAAGGAAATATCGGCGTCGTATCTAAATCTGGTACATTAACTTACGAGGCAATTGGACAATTGGTTAATGTAGGGTTAGGCCAAACAACCGCAATCGGTATTGGGGGAGATCCCATTATTGGCACCACAATGATTGATGTGTTCGCACTATTTGAAAATGACCCTGATACTGCAGGGGTGGTGATGATTGGCGAGATTGGCGGTCAAATGGAAAACGAAGCTGCGCGATGGGCTAAAGAAAATATGACCAAACCCATCGTTGGCTTTATTGCCGGTCAAACCGCGCCTCCTGGCCGTCGAATGGGCCATGCCGGTGCCATTGTTTCGGGTGGGGATGATACGGCAGAAGCAAAAATGCGAATATTAACCGAAAATGGTATCGCAGTTTGCGAATCTGTGGCGGATATTGGTGAAAAAATGAATAAAGCTTTAAACAATTAAGGGATACAATAGAATGAATAATCGAACATTTGCCATGATTAAACCGGATGCGGTACGCAATGGACATATGGGTAAAATTCTGGATCGAATCATTGATGCGGAATTCAATATTTTAGGTGCGAAATTGATTCGGATGACAAAAGCACAAGCTGAAGGTTTTTATGCCGTCCATTCCGAACGACCGTTTTTCCAAGAACTCACTGCGTTTATGTCATCGGGAAAAACCATGGTCATTGCCCTGGAGAAAAATGATGCTGTCTCTGCATGGCGCGACACCATTGGTGCAACCAATCCAGAAGAAGCGGCTGAAGGTACAATTCGTAAAGATTTTGCCACTTCATTAGGTGAGAATGCAGTTCATGGTGCTGATAGCGACGAAAATGCCACTATCGAGATTGGCTTCTTTTTCACGAATAGCGAATTAATTTCGAATCAATAGCGCTTTTTGAAAAACCTCCAGTAATGGTTGCATTTTCCATCCCGCTCCTTCAAATTCCAAGACAGGCATTGACCCTTCCATTAACATAATGGCAAAAATAATAACCATATTCACTATCTTTACCCTGTTGGTCATAACCGGCTGCGGAAAAAGCAACCCCACAGCCACTGTGGGCGATTATATTACTGTTAATGCGGAAATTCCAGAGGAAAGCCAAGATCTCGATTTCATTTGGGAATTGACAAATATTCCTAATGGTAGCGAATTGGATAATTCTCAACTTACGTCTGGCGAATTCAATGCATCTGTCATGTTTATTCCCGATGTATCCGGACCATATAGTATTGAAGTTTCTGTATTTCAATACAATGACGAGATCAGCACGCAATCCTTTTCTTATGATGTAATTGACAGAGAATCATCTCGAGAAGTTGAACAAGCGATCGAAGATGAATATCCGAAAGAAGCACATGAGGCGGTAGCTGAATTAATGGTGAACGACGATGAACCAAAATGGTATGAGTCTGAATCTGTCGCTCAAGTGGTAGAAGAAGCTTCTCAAGAAATGCCCGAGCCCATTGTTGACGTCGTGGAACCGAAGCCGATTGTTGAAAAAAAACCAGATCCCATACCGCCGCCGCCACCTTCAAAGAAAAAGAAAATGGCAAAGCCCAAACCCAATACTCGTGGCATGTCAATTCCTTTTGATAAAGAAAGATTTACAATCCAAGTTGCATCCAAAAAAGTTTTAGAAGATGCTAAAAGTGTAGCAGCTACGTTAATTGACGCTGGCTATGACGCCTATATTCAAAAAGCCGTCTTTAAAGAAACAAATGAAATATGGTATCGAGTTCGTGTCGGTAGCTATGATAATCGTGATACCGCAGTTGCAGTGGCAGAATCCTTATCCAAGACACGGTCGGAGAAAGCCTGGGTGGATTTTGTTCGTTATGAATTTTAGTTTTTTAACCAAACCGAAAAAACAGGGGTAATTATGGAACCAATGAACCTTCATTTTGATGTCAGAGATATTTTTCGTTCACCTCGCCTCGCACTGAGCGGGAAAAAAATAGGGATATTTTTATTTGCCAATATTATTGGTTACAGTGCATATTTTATTTTGAATTACATTGCACTCGCTTTGTCCGGTGTATCCTTTGGCGAAACGTGGACAACACAAGGACTGTACCCATGTATATACACCACTGATGCATCCTGGGTTGCATGCACTCTGTTTTGGATTGGGTCCATTGTGTGGATCATTGCCATTCATTTAGCTTGTACAGCTGTGGCGAGGGTGACCTATAAACAATTAAAAGGAGATGAGTTCTACTCATCTGGTGACGCTTGGAAATACGTACGCAAGCATTGGCATCCTGTTATTTTTACTTCTATATCTATGGTGCTTATTTTGGTTTTCTTTATCGGAATGGCTGCTGTATTTGCGCTGTTTGGTAAAATACCCTATGTTGGAGAATTCTTTTTTGCCCTCCCCTATTTACTTTATTTCTTTGGTGCTGTTTTCACAGTTTATACTGCAGTTGTTTTCTTGGTTTCTCTTATTTATACCCCTACCATTGTGGGAACGATAGAAGAAGATACAATGGGCGCAGTTTTTAACAGTTACTCTATTACGTGGAGTCAACCATGGCGAGTGATATTATACCATATGATTCTGCTACCTCTCGCCGCCCTTTCTGTTGGGCTCTTTAAAGCGATACTTTTCTGCGGTTTTAAACTTGTTAATATGGTTTTTGGTCATGAAATGCTTATGGGCCAAAAGCTAACGAATATCATGGGGTCAGCTGCCCAGGCAGTTTGGCCACAAGATTTTTTCACATCCATTACCAACGCATATGTAAATGCATGTGCCAATTCCGGATCTTGCTGTGGATCATGTTCCATTGGTAGTGAAATGTTAAACGATTTTTATGCCTGTTTTATACCGGTGTCTTCCGGAAGTTTATCTGGAACCGAATCTATAGCCACATTTATAGTTGGTGTGTTTTTGTTCCTGATCACGCTTTCATTCTTCTCATATTTCCTTTCAATATTATCTGTGGGTGAAACAATTATGTTCACCATCTTCCGAAAAAAATCTGATGATGATAACATACTCGATAGAAAAGATGAAGAAGAGTTGGAAGATGAAGATGATGATGATGATGGTTTGAATTTCGACAATGATGATCCAGGTGAATCTGAATCTAACGATTCTGAATCTGAAGATAAAACACCGACTTTAGAATAGATTAATACCCATTTTTCAATGAATTTCAACGCTGAAATAGCATTGGTAGGGTGTAATAATAAAGAGTAAATTTCCCGGCTAAAATGAAGCTGTTCAGGACGGATTTAGAAAAACTTATTTCCAACCGGCTATTTGAAATCTCGACAGAGTCTCTTAATTTGGAAGATGTTCAAGTGGCCAGCGATAAATTATCCTGCACCCTATCTGTGGATCATGCGCCAAATGGATACAGAATTCATGGGTCATTGTGTGTGGTATTTTTGGAAAAATGCGATCGTTGCCTTCGCTCATTTGAAGAAAAACGAGAAACGAATATGGATATAATCCTGACAGATAATGTGGAATTGCTCAATAATGAAAATATTGATGTGATCCATTTTTCTGATTCTGATGAGTTTATTGATTTAAGTTCCATCGTTCATGACCTCATTCTGTTGGAAGAACCAATAAAAAGATTATGTGGTGATTCATGCGAAGGCTTGTGCCTAGAGTGCGGTGTGAATCTGAACGAATCTAAATGCAATTGCGGTCCGAGAGATGTTGATTCTCAATGGGGACCATTAAAAGAGTTAAAAAATTAAAAATTCGGAGTAATTATGGCATTACCAAAAGGTAGACAATCGAAAGCACGCGGAAGAAAACGTCGCACACATTATAAAACTGCAAGTGTGAGTACATCCCTATGTCCACAGTGTAGCCAACAAAAAATGCCCCATCGGGCTTGCCCAAATTGCGGTTATTATCGTGGGCGTCCCATCCTTTCTGCAACGGAATAATATACCCCTTTTAAAATGAAAATCGTTTTGGATGCCATGGGGGGAGATCTGGCCCCTCGGGCTACCGTGCAGGGTGCCATCAATGCTTTGAAAATATCAACGAATGATATTCACATCATTCTTGTAGGTGATGAAGCTCAAATCAAAGTTGAGCTGGGCAACGAAATACCGGATCAAATCTCAATTCATCCAACCACACAGATTGTCACAATGAATGACAAAGGCTCAAAGGTAATCAAATCTAAGCCTGATTCATCCATTGTTCAGGGGATTAAACTTGTAAAGGATCAAAAAGCAGATGCATTTATCAGTGCAGGCCATACAGGTGCAGTCATGGCCACATCATTATTCCTACTCGGTAGAATCCCTCACGTTAAACGACCAGCACTGGGTGCATTCATTCCAACCCAGAAAGGTGGCAAAATTCTTTGTGATGTGGGCGCCAATCCTGATGCAAAACCAAAACATTTATTACAATTCGCTATTATGGCTTCAATGTATTTAGATCATGTAGAAGATATTAAAGAGACGAAAGTCGGGCTGATTAATATCGGCGAAGAGCCATCAAAAGGATCAGAAATGTATCTTGAAACCCATCAATTGTTAGATAAAGAACTTCCCAATTTTATTGGAAATGTAGAGAGCAGGAACTTATTTGATAGTGAAGCCAATGTCCTAGTTTGTGATGGCTTTGTTGGAAATACATTAATCAAGTTCGCGGAGGGATGGACCACTACATTTTCCAATATGATTAAAGATAAGATAAAAGATAAAATACGTTATAAAGCAGGTGCATGGTTAATAAAACCCGCATTAGATGATATCCAAAATCAGTATGACTATGAAGAGCATGGTGGCTCTCCTCTTTTAGGCATAAATGGTATTTCTATTGTGGCACACGGCAGTTCAACACCCAAAGCAATTATGAATTCTATTCAATTGGCCAAAAAATCAATCAAGCAAAACTTAATTCGTGATATATCTAAAGGAATTAATAAACATTTAGGTGCAATCAATTGAAAGCAAAGGTTACAGCTACTGCTCGGTATTTACCCGAACGAGTCTTGACTAATTTTGATCTAGAAAAGATGGTAGACACCAATAATGAATGGATTCGATCTCGTACCGGTATTGAGACACGACATTTAGTTAGTGAAGGTGAAGCCACCTCGGATATGGGAACAAATATTGCAATGCAACTTTTGGAAAAAACCGGTAAATCACCTGAAGATATAGATTTGATTTTAGTTGCAACTAGTACACCCGACTACCTTGTGTGTGCCACCGCAGCCTTAATTCAGAATAATATTGGTGCAAAAAATGCATGGGGGTTTGATATTGCCGCAGCCTGTAGCGGGTTTATTTATGCCATGGAAACAGGTACGAAAATGGTGGAATCTGGTCGTTATAAAAATGCGATTGTTATTGGAGCGGATACTATGAGTTCTATTATTGACTATACAGACCGAAATACATGTGTCATCTTTGGTGATGGCGGCGGTGGTGTTCTTTTAGAACAGTCTGATGATGAAATAGGTATTTTAGACTCAATCCTACATACAGATGGGAGCGGTAGCCAATATTTAAATGTTCCTGCAGGCGGAAGTGCCCACCCAGCGTCAAAAGATACCATTGAGAACAGAATGCATTATGTGCATCAGGATGGAAAAACAGTATTTAAATTTGCTGTTAAAAACATGGCCGATGTGAGTAAACAGATTTTAGATCAAAATAACCTTACTGGTGACGACCTAAAACTGTTTATCCCTCACCAAGCCAATCGCCGCATTATAGATGCCGCTGCAAAACGGTGCGGTTTAGCGGAAGATAAAGTTTTAATCAATATCAATAAATATGGAAATACAACAGCGGGGACTATTCCCATTGCTTTAGACGAAGCAGTGGAAACCAATCGTTTACAAAAAGGTGATTTGTTACTATTGGCTGCATTTGGCGGCGGTTTTACTTGGGGCAGCATGCTGATTCGATGGGGTGATGCCTGATGGGGATTGGATTTTTATGCCCGGGACAAGCATCTCAGAAGGTGGGGATGGGACTCGATTTATATGAAAATTCAACTTTGGGCAAACAATTCTTTGACACCGCAAACGATATCATGGGTGTTGATATTCAGCATATAATTTTTAATGGTCCAGAAGAAGAACTGAAGCAAACCCAATTTACCCAACCAGCTATTTATATCGTCAGTGTAATTATCGGTATGCTCATGCTTGAAAATGGGATCCAACCATCTTGTGCTGCAGGCCACAGTTTGGGAGAATATTCCGCACTTACATTGGCAAAATCTTTTGACTTTGAAACTGGACTTAATTTGGTAAAAGTACGTGCCGAAGGCATGCAATTCGCCGGAACTCAGAATCCAGGCACAATGGCGGCAGTCATAGGATTGGATGATGAAACGACTCAAAATATTTGCAATCAATATTCTAATGGTATTGTTGTTGCCGCAAATTTTAACGCCAAAGGGCAAGTTGTTATCTCTGGTGAAGTGGATGCGGTTCATGCGGTGACGCCACTATTGAAAGATGCTGGGGCGATGAAAGTGATCGAACTCAATGTGAGTGGTGCATTTCATTCCCCTTTGATGACACCTGCAAAAGAAATGCTTTCTGAAATGCTTTTATCCATCGAAATTCGGGATAGTGAAATACCCGTTTATGCCAATGTTACTGCCTCCCCTGTTTCAAATAAAGATGAAATAAGACAATCATTGATTGACCAATTGGAAAATCCAGTTCGATGGCATGAGTCCATTACTCGCATGATCAAAGATGGCATGAACCATGGGGTGGAAATCGGGCCAGGACGTGTACTTCAAGGATTATCTCGAAGGATTGACCGTTCTTTTGATATGAGTGGTGTGGAATCTCTTGAACAAATTGTAAATTTCGACTATGTTTAAATTATCAAAAAAGATTGCTGTCGTAACCGGCGCATCACGTGGTATCGGAAAAGCCATGGCAGAAACATATGCACAAGCCGATGCCCATGTCATTTGTGTGAGTCGGAATGAGGATGCACTTAATGGGGTTGCCGATTTGATTCGCAGTAACGGTGGATCTGCATCAGTTGCCGCTTGTAATGTTTCAGATTTAGAAAATTTTCAAAAATTAATCAAAGATACAGTCGATAATTATGGGTCTGTTGACATATTGGTCAATAATGCGGGTATCACCCGAGATACCCTTATTATGCGAATGTCCGAAGATGATTGGGATACCGTTATTGATATTAATCTAAAAGGTGCATTTAACGGCATTAAGGCTGTCACGCGAACCATGATGAAACAAAAATCCGGTCGTATTATTAATATATCATCTGTTGTGGGTCTCACTGGGAATGCAGGCCAGGTGAATTATGCCGCTTCTAAAGCAGGGCTAATTGGTCTTACAAAATCAGCCGCAAAAGAAATAGGATCCCGTGGCATTACTGTTAATTGTATTGCGCCGGGTTACATCGCAACAGATATGACTGATCAATTAGACGATCAGGCAAAAGATTTACTCATTTCACAAATACCATTAGGACGAATAGGAAGTCCTGATGACATTGCCGCTACTGCCCTATTCTTGGCTTCGGATGAAGCAGGATATATCACGGGTCAAACCTTCACGGTTGATGGCGGCATGGTCATGATCTAACTAAAGGAGGCAATAATGTCCACAATCGATAAAGTAAAAGAAGTCGTGATTGACAAACTGGGTGTTGAAGAAGATAAAATCGTAGCTGATGCATCTTTCATTGATGATCTCGGTGCAGATTCATTAGATACTGTAGAATTAATCATGCAACTCGAAGAAGAATTTGGAATTGAAATTCCAGATGAAGATGCTGAAACTATCACCACAGTTCAAAAAGCTGTCGATTATATCGAAGCCAATCAATAGAACTCAATGAATAAACGTCGTGTTGTTATAACGGGTTTAGGTGTATTAGCACCGAATGGAAACTCACTTTCAGAATACTGGGATGCTCTCATCGCTGGGAAGAGTGGCATTGGACCTATAAAAGGATTTGATGCAGAAGATTTAAGCGTAAGGATTGCAGGTGAACTTTCTGATTTTAATCCAGAAAATCATTTCAATCGAAAAGAAGTGGGTAAGTTGGATCCATTTTCCATCTACGCTTTGGTCACCGCTAAAGAGGCCATTTCCCAAGCCGGATTAGACAATGGCGACGTAAACAAGGAGCGAGTTGGTGTCATTATTGGAACGGGTGTTGGGGGAATACAAACGTTAGAAAGTCAACATAGTGTTCTTATGACTCGCGGTCAACGCCGCGTTACCCCCTACTTCGTCCCGAAATTTATTGCCAATATTGCCGCTGGCCAAATTGCCATCCAGCATGGATTTCAAGGAACTAACCATACGGTTATTTCCGCCTGTGCATCTGGTACAGATGCCATTGGTACTGCCGCTCGGACCATCCAATATGGCGATGCAGATGTTGTTATCACTGGCGGTACCGAAGCCAGTGTTACACCATTAACTATTTCCGGATTTGCAAATATGAGAGCACTATCCACACGGAATGATGACCCCACTGCAGCCAGTAGACCTTTTGATCTGGATCGAGATGGGTTTGTCTTAGGTGAAGGTGCTGCCAGCCTTATACTAGAAGATGCTGAGCATGCCAAAGCCAGGGGTGCAACTATTTTGGCTGAATTGGCTGGATACGGCGCCACAGACGATGCATACCATATAACCCAACCTTCTGAAGGCGGAAAAGGTGCAATTCGCGCCATGAAAAATGCATTAATAAATGCGGGACTCTCTGTTGAAGATGTGGATTACGTGAATGCACATGGTACGTCCACACCATTTAATGACAAAACAGAATCGGCAGGAATTATTTCATTATTTGGCGAACATGCGGAAAAATTAAAAGTAAGCTCAACCAAATCAATGACAGGACATTCTCTGGGTGCCAGTGGGGCACTTGAGGCCGTCGCTTGCGTTCAAGCAATTCAGGATAACATAATCCCACCAACAATTAACTATACCACACCAGATCCTGAATGCACATTGGATTACGTTCCAAATAAAGCACAAAAAGCCAATGTAAATGTTACCATGTCAAATTCATTTGGTTTTGGTGGCCATAATGGTGTCATTGTAATTAAACGCTGGAATGACTAGGGCGTGGCTTTTTTTGACTATCTATTTAACCTATTCAACCCACATACTTTATCTGATCTAGAAAAAATATGTAATTACCGATTTCGAAATCGGAATTATCTTTATCAAGCATTTACCCATAGATCGATTTCCAGCGAACCAAAACAAAATTATGAACGACTTGAATTTTTAGGCGATGCTGTAATTGATATTGTGGTAAGTCGGGAACTTATGCGAGAGTTTCCCGAAGGCGATGAAGGGATTCTCACCCAAAAGAGATCTGCCCTCGTTCAAAAATCATTCCTCGCAACAATGGGAAATCTATTAACCCTTTTAGATTATATCAAAATTGAAGAAACGGTTGATTTGAAACAGGAAAAAATTGCGATTAAACAATCAGCTAACTTATACGAAGCCCTAGTGGGTGCCATTTTTCTTGATGGGGGTATGAAACCGACAAAACAACTGATTCTTAATTCCATTTGGTCCCATCGACATGAGGCTTGGAAATCCGTCAACCACAAGGGTCAATTAATAGAACTTTGCCATATGAAGCAAATGGAAAATCCTAAATTTTTGGTCACAAATGTATCAGGGCCCGATCACCAAAAATTATTTGAGGTCCATGTTAAAATTGGTGATATTATTTACCATAGTGGTATTGGTACAAATAAAAAAGCCGCAGAACAATATGCGGCACAAAACGCCATGGAGGCACTTCAGGTTTAATTATCTATTTTATTAATCTTATCTCGAATACGGGCAGCCATTTCATATTCTTCTTTATCAATCGCCTTTTCAAGCTGACGCTCCAATAACTCAACTTTGGGTTCTTTCTGAATATCTTCTTCAATATTTTCTAAATCTTCTTCCCAGACAATTGCCTCACCCATGACTTCCTCGGCAACCATGATAGGTGAATGCATTCGAAGGGCAACCGCCAATGCGTCACTGGGCCGTGAATCAATTTGAAAATTTCCAAGTTTTTCAACCTGTAAATCTAAAATTGAATAGAAAACACCGTTTTCCAGTTTTGTTATTTTTACCGCTGATAATTTGCCACCCACACCATGAACTGTATTCACGATCAAATCGTGAGTTAACGGACGGGGCGTTTCCATATATTCCATGGCCATTGCAATGGCTTGTGCTTCATAAGCACCGACTAAAACTGGGAGTCTTCGTTCGCCGGATAATTCCTTTAAAATAACAGCATAACTACGGTTAGGATGATAATAGGATATTTTTTGTACTTTAACAGGAATCATGATTAATTCTCAAGAGAACTTATGCTTCCAGAGGTTAATGTTCAACTTTTTTCAGATAATATTTCTTTTAATTGGTCAATCTTTTTTACGGGTGTCGGATCCGTATTGTGTAAAACTGCACACCAATAACTCACCCAATCTCCAAAATGGATTAAATGTAAATATCGTTCAACCAATGCATTCCCCCCAACAGAAACTATTTCTTGGTTCTCAGCGAGACTCCCAATAATTTTTTGGGTAGATTGTTGTCGAATGCTTGTGCGTGGATGATCACCATCATCTTTTAACCAGATAATCGATAGTTGTTGGATCAATTCTTTATTATTCTCCCATCCGACAATTTCATTGTGGTTCATTTCTGGTAATTCATTATAATAAGCCAACATTTTTGAATTTTCACTCAACTGCCCTTTCCACCTTACGGCCATAATTGATGTGGCTTCCGTTTCACCATAAATCACGGGGATAGTTTTATATATGCGATTGGCTAAAGCATAAGTTGGGTTTTCATTTGACTCAAGACCATAATTATCTCTGGATGCGGTAATTAGCGAAATGGCATTCGATAATTGACTTACCGAAGATTCACCAATAATTCCCAAGGTCTTTAACAAATACATCATCGGTACAAACGACAATGCTAACGCAGCTCGCGGTTGCAATCCGCTGGGTATAGACACAACGTCTAAATCAAGACTATGCATTAATTCTGTTAATTTCCCACCGGTAGAAATACCAATTATTTGGGCATTTTTTTCTCGAGCCTGATCAAATGCAGCCAATGTTTCTTCAGTATTTCCGGAATATGATGAACATATAACCAACGTATGACCATTCACCCATTTCGGAAGTGTATAGTTCCGAGAGACAACCATTGGGACCTGTAATTCATCTTTTACAAGCGTTCGAACAACATCGCCACCAATGGCAGATCCACCCATGCCTGCAACCACAATATTACGAATATCTGAATATTCATTTTTTAATGAGACATTATGGCCAATTTTTGCTGCTGTGACCATATGATCAGGAAAATCATAAATGGATTTATACATGTCATCGGGGTCTAACTTGGGTAATACTGTCATTAATAGGTCCTATTTAAAATCATGGTTGTAAATTGATTTAAGTGCGCGCGATTTCTCTCGGGAATCACATTGAGCCCATCCTGAGCTTTTTGGATATAATGTTGAATAATTGTCTCCGTCTCCGCTTTGATTCCATTTGATTCAAAGAATGCTTTATAAGCAGAAATAGAATCATTTTTTTGGATGAATTCCAGCCATTTGTCACGGTGGTTTTCTCGAGCCAATATAGATAAAGCTGTCTGCTTTCCAGCGCGAATATCACTGCCTAAACTTTTACCCATGGTTGATTCGTCTCCGTAAATCTCTAAATAATCATCTTGAATTTGAAAAGCCAATCCAAGGTTTAAACCATACTCGAATAGTTGATGACCGTCGGATTTTGAATCATTGCCAATAAGACTACCTAATTCCGCACACAACCCCAGCAATGCACCCGTTTTTTTTCCAATCATTACGAGATAATTCCCCATGGTAATTGAATCATCATTTTCAAATTCCTTGTCCATGCCCTGCCCTTCGCAAATAGCCAAGGTCACTTCATTAAACCGTTGGTGAATATATTTCGATAAACCAGTTATTATGGAATGGGATAAGACAAATAATCCATCACCAGCCAAAGTTGCAGTGGCATTATCCCACTTTTTATGAACAGATGGTTGTCCATGTCGGACATCATCCTCATCCATAATATCATCATGAACCAACGAAAAATTATGGAGTAATTCCACTGAAATAGCTGCTTTCATTATTTTTTCTGGTGCCGAGGAATACACATCTCCAACCAAATGGACTAAAATCGGGCGGAATCTTTTCCCTTTACCATTTAGTACATATTTTATGGGATCATAAAAGTAGGCTGGTGTCTTCTCTAAAGGAATTTGATGAATGGCATTTTCAATCTCATTCTTCAAAAATTGGATATGATCCGAAAAGGGTTTAGTGGCCTTCATCAAGCTTTAGTTTTCCAATTGTCTGAAGTTTATCCATTACAATGGATTGAATTTCTTCCATACGTTCCGGTGTATTGGCTTCGAACCGGCAAACAATTACGGGTTGCGTATTGGAAGATCTAACGAGTCCCCAACCATCGCCGAATTGAATGCGTACACCATCAACTATACTGCAATTATAATTTTCAGTAAAATAATCCACAGCTTCTTTGGCGATCCTAAATTTTTCTTCGTCAGATTCTGCTTCAAAACGCATTTCAGGTGTTGAATAATAGGTCGGCAGTTCCGCTTTCAGTTGGGATAATGTTTTATCGGTTCTGGACAATGTTTGAACAATTCTTGCTGCAACATAAATGGCATCATCATAACCGTAATAATCATCGGCAAAAAATATATGACCACTCATTTCACCACCTAATTTACAATTCAGTTCTCCCATTCTTTGTTTAATGAGCGAATGACCTGTTTTCCACATGATGGGTTTGCCGCCATACTTAACAATCATTTCTTCCAGAGCTTGAGAACATTTAACATCGTACAGGATCTCATCTCCTTCTTCTAAAACTTCCGGCAGAAAAATGGCCATTAACTGGTCTGCCCAAATGATATCACCTGTTTCATCGACCACACCCACACGATCCGCATCACCGTCAAAAGCGAGGCCAATATCATATTGCCCAGTTTTCATTAAAGAAATTAAGTCAGCTAAGTTTGCTTCTACTGTAGGGTCAGGATGGTGATTGGGAAAAGTGCCATCCACATCACAATATAATTCTGTTAAATCTACATTCAGATTTTTGAAGACTTCGGGCCCGCAGATTGCACCGGCGGCATTTCCACAATCCATAACGACTTTCAATCGCTTTTGAATATCTATTTTAGAGGAAATCATTTGTTTGTATTTCGTAAGAATATCATAGGAGGCTTCAGAACCTTCCCCTGCTTCGAAATCTTGTTTTTCAATAATGGCACGAATATCTTGAATTGATTCGCCGAATACAGCCTTCTGATTTCGGGACATTTTAAAACCATTAAATTCTGGGGGATTATGGCTTCCCGTAATTTGAACGGCGCCAGCCACATCTAACTTAAACATGGAATAATAATTAGCAGGTGTGGGTAAAATACCAATATTTATCACATCCACACCGGTGGAAAGAATCCCCGTTTTAAATTGTTCAATTAAATCCGGTGTCGTGAGGCGTACATCTCCACTCAGTGTAATTTCCTGACCGCCACCACGCTTAATATATGTGCCAAATCCTTTGCCCAGGCTTTCTACCACATCGGGTGGAAAATCATCAGATACTTTCCCACGAATATCATATTCACGAAATATATACTTATTGAGATTCATCGGTTCCTTTCTTGAGAATAATTAACGGTAAAAATTAAGGATAATATATCAGGTCTTAAACCAATGAATTGGTTTATTCGTCTGTTTTTGGCTTTTGGCGATATTCTTTTTTTTGAGATTGTTTCTTTTTGGCCCGCATTCGCCTTTCCTTAGCTGCAAAGGTAATTTTAGTGGGGACCCTTTTTTTCGGTTTATGGTTCAATACGATCAATTTTTTTCGAAGCCGATCTAATGCGATGTATTTGTTTCGGCGTTGGCTCCTTTCGTCTTGGCAAGTGACGACAATACCTGTGGGTAAATGGGTTAAGCGTACGGCACTGTCTGTTTTATTTACGTGCTGACCGCCTTTACCACTGGCACGAAAAGTATCAATGCGACACTCTTTCAATAGACCTTCATTTGATTCAGGTATTCTAATCATTAAATCAGTATTTAATTATTGGTTCTAACTTTTGAATAATCGGGTTCATTATATTCCCTGTCTAAAATATGTATTTAAACCTATGAAAGCCAGAAACTATTCACCTATGAAAAAACACATTATTTTCCTCCTACTATTTTTGTTTTCCACATCTTGCGAAAAACAAAGCACGCTCCTCAAAGATTATGTCCAAAAACCCGACCCTGCTTTTCGATATGAAATTAAAAAGGTTGTAAATGGGGATTCATGGAAAGAATATATTATAAAGATGGTATCTCAAACTTGGCTCACTTCGAATGAAGTGGAAGAAACAGAATGGTGGCATTACTTAACCATTGTCATCCCAGATGAAGTGATAGAAACCGAAGCATTATTGATTATCGGCGGTGGCAATCATACAAATGAATTACCTGAATCGGCAGACCCAGCATTTATACAGGTGGCATTGGCAACACAATCCATCGTTTCGAGTATTTCTAATATCCCATTTCAATCTCTTGTATTTAAAAATGATTCTTTAGACGAACGCTATGAAGATGATTTGATTGCATTTGGATGGCGTAAGTTTTTAGAAGGTGGTGCCAAAGATGAAGATGCGGATTGGCTTGCTCGGTTTCCAATGGCTAAAGCAGTTTCCCGAGGTATGGATGTGGTTCAGGAGGTTGCGACTTCAAAAGGGCATCCAGTTGATCATTTTGTCACGGCCGGGGCTTCAAAACGCGGTTGGACGACTTGGGCCACGGCAATGGTTGATGATCGTGTTATGGCTATTATTCCTATCGTAATAGATGTGCTGAACGTGGTTCCATCTTTTGACCACCATTGGAAATGCTATGGTGAATGGTCTTATGCTGTGGATAGTTATGTCAATGAAGGCATAATGGAATGGATGGGTTCCAAAGAGTTTAATCGAATGTTAACTATCGTAGAACCTTACAATTATGTCGATCAACTTAGTCTTCCGAAATTTCTGATTAATGCCACGGGAGATGAATTTTTTGCTACCGATTCCTGGCAGTTTTACTGGAATGAGTTGAAAGGTGAAAAACACCTCCAGTATATTCCCAATACGAGTCATGGACTAAAAAATACTGAAGGCGAGTACGATTTGAAAAGTCTAACTGCTTTTTATAAAGCAACAATTTCGAATGCTGATATACCCAAATATGATTGGCATGTCAGCAATGATTCTATATATTTACAAATTGACCATGACAATTATATCGTTAAACAATGGGAAGCCATAAATGAAAAAACGCGAGATTTTCGTGTAGATACAATCGATAGAGTCTGGGTATCAAAACAATTACAACCATCTAATGATGGGTCATATGCTGTAAAAATAACTCAGCCAGAAACGGGTTATAAAGCAGGATTATTGGAAATCACATTTAATCCCGATTCAGATATTCCCTATATATTTACCACAGGAACAGTGGTCTCTCCCAACACATTTCCTTTTGGCGATTTTAAGAGTGAAAATCCGAAGGGTACGCGATAATAAGAATAATTATTTAATTACTTTCCGCAAGAATCCGCCATTTTTATCTAATAATTCTTTCGCTTCCTCTTTCGAACATTTTTTTTCAATCATCACTACCGCCGTTTTGACGGATTTATCTGCAGCGTAGAGTGCTTTTTCAGATTCTTTCGGCTCTAGTTCTGTCAATTGGCTAATGATACGTGCCCCTCGATCCACAAGTTTATCATTAACAGCCATGAGGTCCACCATGAGATTGCCGTAAACTTTTCCCAGCCGAACCATGGTGGCAGTAGAAATCATGTTTAGTACCATTTTGGTGGCAGTGCCTGCTTTCATCCGGGTAGATCCTGTAATCACTTCCGGACCTGTATCCACTTTAATTAAGACATCAGAATCTGCGGCTAAATAGGGCTTTGCATTACAAATTAAATAAACTGTTTTTGCATCGATAGATTGACCATATTCGATGGCCGATTTTACATAAGCAGCTGCACCACTGGTGCTAATACCAATCACCACATCGCCAGCTGATAAGCCAAAATGCTTTAAATCTGTTACAGCCCTATCCGGTTGATCCTCTGCCCCTTCTATAGATTTTCGCAATGCTTCATCCCCGCCTGCGATAATTCCATTGAACCAATCCCGTGGCACCGAATAAGTTGGTGGCATTTCTGAAGCATCCAATACACCCAATCTGCCTGATGTACCGGCACCTACATAATAAATATGATTCCCATTTTGAATTGCTTCTGTGGTCAGTTTTACAGTTTGCGCAATTTCTGGAATAGCAGATCTCACCTTTTCTGCGATGGATTGATCTTCGTGATTAATTATACCTAATATTTCGGATATGGATTTTTGATCAATATTTTGCGATTTCTCATTTTGTTTCTCAGTCGAAAGGCTTTTTCTGTCGATAGTTTTCATGTTTAAAATTACAAAAACGAATGCTTTGGATATTTATTTTAATTTAGATTTGCAAAATATCGTCTAGCTTCGACCATCACTTTAGGCGAAAGCATTACAGATCCTATAATTGTGGGTATGGCCATAATTGCATACATACCATCGATAAAGTTAATCACAACTTCTATCGAAATCATGGCGCCCACCACTATGGTGAACACATAGAAACATCGATAATAAAAAATACTTTTTGTACCAAATAAGTAACCACTGCATTTACTCCCGTAGTATGAATAGCTCATCATCGTAGAAAGACTAAAGGTGAGTACCGCAGTTAATAGTAACCAAAACCCAAATCCACCTAATTCCTTTACAAATGCTGTGGTAGTCAACGTTACGCCATTTAATCCCTCTTGCTCCCAAACACCAGAAGCCAAAATAACAATTGCAGTAATGGTACACACAACTATGGTATCGATAAATGGTTCAATCATGGCCACGAGACCTTCTCGAACCGGTTCTTTGGTCATGGCTGCACCGTGGGCCATATCTGACGTACCCAAACCGGCTTCATTAGAGAATAGAGCCCGGCGGACACCGGCAATAATAACAGATCCTACGGCACCGCCCATCACTGCATCACCAGTAAAAGCATCATGTATAATTAATCCAAATATAGAAGGGATTTCGGCAAGGTGATTAAACACGACTAATAAACCTGCAAACATGTACAGCACAACCATTACAGGGACCATGTAGGTTGCCACTTGTCCAATTCTTTTTATACCGCCAAAAATAACCAGAGATGTTATAAATGCCATGATGAGGCCCTGAATCAGGTTTCCAGTCTCGATAGATTCTATAAACCATCCATTGGGTGTCAGAACCTGATTGCGAATAATATCGGCCAATTGATTGGACTGAAAAATCACTGTACATCCAAATAATCCGGCAATACTAAATAGTATGGATAGGGGTTTAAATTTTTTCCCTAAACCATTTTCTATATAGTACATGGGGCCCCCTTGAATATTTCCTTGATCATCCTTCCCACGAAATAAGATTGATAGGGTACAGGAGAAAAACTTTGTGGACATCCCCACCACGGCACTCACCCACATCCAGAAGAGTGCGCCAGGGCCACCCATTTGGATGGCAATGGCCACACCGCTGATATTCCCCAAGCCAACTGTACTGGCTAAAGCGCTGGATAATGCTTGAAAATGGGTAATTTCTCCCGGATCATTTGGGTCATTATATCGCCCGAAGAGAATATCAACACCATGACGAAAATACTTAAATGGAATAAAACGACTATAAATGGAAAAATATAAACCACCGCCCAAAAGCAAGATCAGTAAGGGTGGTCCCCACATAAAACTTGCAAAGGCACCCATGAAATCATTGATTAAATCCATATTCTTCCTCATTTACTAAAAAAAGTTTCGGATTATACCGAAATTCACTGCTTAATTACTACCGTTAAATCCATGAAAAAGTTAGATTTATATCTCATCCGCCAATTTATTGTCACATTAACCATGACGTTAATGGGGTTTCTTTGTGTTATCATCGTGGTAGATCTTATCGAAAACCTAGATCGGTTTATCGATAATGCTATCCCCATGGAAATCACCTTAAAATATTACATATATGCAATCCCATGGTTCTTGAATATTGGTTTGCCTATGTCTATGATGATTTCAACTGTGTTCAGTATCGGTCTCTTAGCCAAGCGGAACGAACTCACGGCAATGAAAGCCACGGGAATAAGCCTTTACCGAATTGCAGTCCCAATCACAACGATTGGTCTCATTGTCAGTTTTATTTCATTTGAATTGGATAATACATGGGTCAGTAAGGGCAATCAAGTTCGATATAATATCGAAAGAGAATACATGAAACGCAGGTCCAGAATAAAACACCAAAAAGACCTTCGGAATGTATTTCTACAAAAAAATGAAAAAACCCATATATCCATTGGGCGTTATAAAGTAAGCACAACAGTTGGACGAAGTATCACAGCCATATCTTTAGAAGAGGGTACTGTTTCCAAACGGTTGGATGCAAGAGGCATCGCATGGAATGATTCTTTAACATTATGGCTGGCCACAGATTATTCCATACGGGAGTTCAACAATTTTGGTGAAGTTAAAAAAACGGCTATTTCCAAAGGAGATACATTAATCAATCTCAATTTCACACCTCAAGATATCACCCAACAGTCCAAAACACCGGATGAAATGAGTTTTGCAGATTTAACACTGCGGATTGATCAATTAAAAAAAAATGGCGTGGACACGACCAAATGGGAAGTCGATCGACTTTTTAAGATATCTTTTGCTTTTACAAATTTGATTGTGGTTTTGTTTGGCTTACCCCTGGTTGTGATGAAATCCAAAGGCGGTCTATCTTTCGGTGCGGGAATGGGGATATTTGTTATTTTTGTATATTACGCATTTATCAAGTTTGGCATGTCCATGGGATATAAAGGGATTATGTCACCCTTGGTTGCGGCGTGGTTGGGAAATGTTATATTTACGATTGGTGGCGGTTTACTTTTGGTCTTTTCCCGGAAGTGACTCTTTTGGCGCGTTAGCCTTTTTCTTCTCCGGGACGGGAGAAGGTCCCCCATTCCCAGATTTTACTTTTTCTTTCCGACCTTTAAAACTTGTCATTGTAAAACCCAAAGACAAATTTAGTCCTTTCATAGAATGAATCCACAAGCCGCTTTTAAAAGAAAAACCCAAATCAATCATGATCGGACCACCATGAAATCCGGCGCCAAATCCTAATTCAGTTCGATCCAATCCCTCCCAAGCGAAACCAAGCCTGAGCGGTGTATTGGGAAACCGATATAATTCCGCACCAACGGCCCATCGCCATCGAGAATGGGCGAACAGTCGATTTTCGAATCCAGTCGTTAAATCGGAACTGATAAGTAAATCTTCTTTTCTGTATGAAACACCGAGTCGAAAAACTGCGGGGTAACGAAGATTAAATTCCTTCGGTTTTCCGTTTTCATCTACATTTTTAACGATCGTGGAACTGCTGGTAAATATTGACCCCGATGATAGGTTATCCGCTCTTAAGGAATCGATGGAATAGGTGTATAAAACCGCGACAGAATCTGAGAGTGACTCCCCACCCCACGTTAAGGGATATTTCATGATATCTTTGATGAAAGATGGTTTATTCCAAGCAATACTTCCCAATGCGTTTATCAGAGAAACACCGAACCGCATTCCGTTAAATTCTTTCGTGGCAATCCCAATATCCAAGCCATACCCTGCACCACCAAAGCCCTGCCTTAAATAATAGGTACCCGATCCATACACGGCTTGGGGTGTGGTAATAAAATTGGCTGAACTAGAATCTGGATCAACGCCCATATAAAATAATCCCTGTAGGTATTTCAATGAAAACCCCAGTGCAAAAGATTCAAAAGGAACAGCAAAGGAATACCCCAATTCGTGGACTGCCATTATTTCATATTCCAATGTCATATCAATAACAGGATTCTTGGCATTGCCTTCTAGCATGAGGCGCGCCATACCTGCCGGCAGACTATAGGAACTCATATATAAAATATTGGATGTTACCGCCATATTACCGGAAGAATAATTCATACCGGGTGTCGCAATTTGGATATTCATATCAAAATTCAATCCACCTCGATTATCCAATCGGTTGATGATTGTTCCTTTTTCATCTTGGTCCAACGTATCTCCGCTCAAAGTCCGCAATGCAGCCATAGAAAAATAGTTATTCCCAATATCAAAGTCTAATCCCCCCACCTGCAACATAAATGGCCGATCAATCTGAAATGCAATTAATGCTGGATTGAATCCCACTGAATAGATACCATCTGCAATTGTTGTGGTTGCGCCCGCCATGGCTACAGCACGAGGATCTCGTTTTTGACCATGGGAAATGGCCATTATTAGCATGAGGACAATTATGAGATTCAACCGTTTCATCGTTGGGTTAACTTTCCCTCCCATCGAACATAATTTGATGTATTACTAATTTTTTCACCACCCGAACTGATGGTGAAATACCACCCGTTCATATCTCGTACTGATCCACCGGATGATTGCACCCGAATTCGAATACTATCCCGTAAAGATGCACTTAAAGATGAAATCCCCGAAGTTGAACTGGGTGTCCAGTTAAATGAATCTACATTGGCCAATTCTGTGGTGATATCCGTCCAACCATCATCCAAATTCACATCAGGATTGGATCCGGCAAAATAGGCCAAATCAACCTGAGAAATGGTACCGAATGTTTTCCAGGCAATCGTGACTTCCGTATCCTGATCCAATGATTGATTTCCGTTTGGATATTTAACCACAATCTCATCGGGTGCTTCGCTGGTCATTCCTGTACTGCTGAGACTAAATGTGAGACTCGAATTGATATCGATATAGTCCAAAGTGGTTAGATAAACTTTTTGTCCATCCGAACCATTTAATTGAAATCGAGGTGCCATATAGGGTTGTCCAGGGTTTGTCATAAGCCGGATTCGAGAGGTGGGTATTGGACTACTATAAACGGCAACCCCAGCCTCTTTCACTTGGCCCACATGGGCGCCTGCATTCGTAGCCGGATAAAAACTCACAGGATCCGGTAATGGAATTTTCATTAATGTATCCACATAAGAAAAAACTGTATCCAAACCCGCACCTGTGGTTTTTACTATATAAGCCATGCCATCGACACAGTCGGCAATATCATCCATCACGTCAAAAATAAAGAAGTTACCTATCTCGGGGTTTAAACTATCACAATTGGATACAATGTAAACGCTATCTGTAACGACCCAATTATTTTTTACGACCATAGAATCTTTAAATGCTGATAGCGCACTCATGGTGGTATCCAACGGAAAAAAACCAATGTTTGACATAAGCATGGCCAACTCACCACCGGATGGAATTTTATTTTCCACTGTTAAGTCTAAACTGGCAGATTGTAGTGTGGCCCGAATACGGTTTCGGTTACTATGGTTCATTTCTTGCACCGGCGTGTTTGTCACTGATATAAAAGTCATGGGCGCCATAATAACCTCAAATGGGGCCAACATTCTATACTTTCCGCCAATGCTCATGCCCGATTCCAGCGTACCGCGGCCATCAATCCTGGCGCGTGAATTCACCTTAAAAACGGAAGGATTCGAAGACATGAGTTCCACAATAGTCGTTTCATTGATTCCCGGAGCCACTGTTACACTATCAAAATAGGCAACAGAAGTGGGAGCCTTGTACTTTAATGTTGTGGTGCCATCTTTAGATAATCGAATAATGGTTTTCATCGTATCCCCCGCAGTAGTGGGGCTGGCTAAAGTGGACAATGCCTTCACCAACATGGTATCTCCCGCCTGATTAACTGAAATCATATCAAAGTCTAAAACAACCGGTAAGCGAATGGTATTTAACATTTCAATTTCTAATTGGGTATCTACGAACTGCATTCCGGAAAATCCCAATGGCATACCCGCAATACTGATTTCAGTCGGTGGAAATTCCTGAATAATATTGGCTTCTAATGATTCAAAGTGAAGTTTTTTCATGGAAATATTCAATGAAACGGATCCTATGTCTGATCCATCCAATGGGATTTTAGCCGATTGTGCAGGAATGGCGGCTGATAGATCTAAATTCAATTGTGTTAAGGCAGAATCTTTTCCCGCTGGATTCGAAAATGTATACCCATCTAAATCATAAGTTTTGTTTATAGTGACACCATTTTTTAATACCGTATCCAGTTTTGTAGCGTCTTTGCCTGCGGGGGGTACAAAATTTTGAAAATTCATCATAAAATCAACATTCAATGGATAGGTACTGGAAACATCCGTTAAGTTGATTTCATTCACTTCAAATCCACTGTTCGTTTTTAACAGACCGGAAAATATTTCAATTTCAGTTGGGAATTCAATGCTGGGCAATGTGATGGGTAAATCTGTTTTTGTCACTTGAACGATGGCTGAATCCAAACCCGCGATTCGAAGTTGAATGGCCACATTCACCTGGACACTGTCGCCTGCGTTGATGGTGACGGTTGCATCAGAAGTACTGGCAATCCCAAAACCAATATCCATCCGGATGGCACCCCCAAGGCTATCTTGACTTAAAGATGTTATCTCCGGACCGAAAGTATTATCCTTCGTTAAAGATGACTGGGTATGATTAGCCAATGTCATGGCCGGTGTTGTTATATCCGTAATGAGAGAAACAGTTGGATTCGTCACATCGGTGGGCAATCCTTTATTACTGATAGTGGTATTAAAATCGCTGACACTTGCCCCTGCATCGGCTTGAATGACCATGCCATCTACCGACTGTACAAAACTGGGTAATTGGCTTGCGGGTATGGTGGGGAGTATCAATGTGATTTGAATTATTTCATTGATGGCTGAGGCAATGGCATTCCAAACGGCACTGGTCACAGTCTGATCGCTGGATGGAGGTACCGTAAATACAACGCCTGAGCTATTGGTTAATTGTCCGCCCGGTGCAATGGGAATCGCCAAATTAATTGTGGTATCTAAGGAAAAATCTAATTGTGGTGCAGATACGGGGGCTGAAGCATATTCAATATTTTGATTGAGTTCAATTTCCAGAATATCCGTCCCAATCGATGTATCTGGCAATTCTCCTTCAAACATCAATTGCATCCCAATGGAATCAGGTGTAGAAAATATTTGTTTATTATCCACCATACCTTCCAAGGAATACTTTTGTTGAACCAATGGGAATGTTAATTCAAAAAACCAAGTGGGCATTTCAAAAGCCAATGGATTTTGAAAATCACAACTCAATGTAAATAGAGAAAGGGCTCCAATCAGATATTTGGAAACCCGTTTTTTTATTTTTTGTTTAGAATTCCTCGGATTATTCATTATAAATGGTTCATCTAACAAATGATACGCTGTAGAAATTGACCTTAAATAGGGTCCTTTTTCTACAAAAAAAAAGAGCACCAAAAATTCGGTGCTCTTTTCTCATTTTTCAGTGCAAAGATGGCGATTAATATCGATACTGTTCCGGTTTAAATGGCCCTTTTACACCTACACCGATATATTCAGCTTGGTCTGACCTTAATTCCGTTAATTCAACACCGAGTTTATCCAAATGCAGTGCCGCCACTTTTTCATCCAAATGTTTGGGCAACACATAAACATCATTGCCGTATTGTTCTTTATTCGTCCATAATTCAATTTGGGCCAATGTCTGGTTAGAAAATGAATTACTCATGACAAATGATGGATGTCCCGTGGCACATCCTAGATTAACCAATCTGCCTTCGGCTAAAATTATCAAATCTTTTCCGTCAATAGTATACATATCCACTTGGGGTTTGATGGTATTTTTTGTAGAACCGTGGTTTTCATTCAGCCATGCCATATCTATTTCATTATCAAAGTGACCAATATTACATACGATGGTTTTATCTTTCATGGCTTCAAAATGATGCCCCTGTACAATATCTTTATTACCTGTGGCTGTAACGATGATATCTGCTTCCGGAATGGCAGTTTCCATTCGCTTCACAGGAAAGCCATCCATGGCTGCTTGCAATGCACAAATGGGGTCGATTTCAGTCACAATTACACGGGCACCTGCGCCGCGTAACGAAGCCGCAGACCCTTTGCCCACATCGCCATATCCAGCAACGATCGCCACTTTACCCGCCATCATGACATCTGTAGAACGACGAATGGCATCGACTAAGGATTCTTTACAACCATACTTATTATCAAATTTTGACTTGGTGACAGAATCATTCACATTAATAGCCGGCATGGTTAATGTTCCGTTTTTAACCCGTTCATATAGACGATGAACGCCGGTTGTGGTTTCTTCTGATAACCCATTGATGCCAGCCACCAATTCCGGAAAATCATCCAATACCATATTGGTTAAATCGCCACCATCATCTAAAATCAAATTCAATGGTTTGCCATCTTCAAAGGCAAATAATGTTTGCGCAATGCACCAATCGAATTCTTCTTCATTCATACCTTTCCAAGCATACACAGGGACCCCTGTATCTGCGATTGCGGCGGCGGCATGATCCTGGGTCGAAAAAATATTACAGGAAGACCATGTTACTTCTGCACCCATTTCTGTTAATGTTTCGATTAAAACAGCAGTTTGAACCGTCATATGCAGACAGCCGGCAATCCGTGCACCCGCTAAGGGTTTAGAGGGGCCATATTCTTTTCGAATGGCCATCAGGCCGGGCATTTCTGCTTCGGCTAAGGTGATTTCTTTTCTCCCCCATTCAGCGAGAGAAATATCTTTAACCTTATAAGGCAATTTTTCTGTTTGAGTCATTTCTGCTAAAGCCATGTTTAATTCCTTTCGGATACAGCTGATTTCAATGCATCAACCATATCTGTTTTTTCCCACGTAAATAAATCATCTTCCCGTCCAAAATGGCCATTAGCTGCTGTGGGGAGATATCGCGGGTGTTTTAATTTTAAGTGATGAATAATGCCACCTGGTTTCAAGGGAAATACCGATTGCGCAATTTCCGTTAATGCTTCGTCTGATAAAGATCCAGTGCCAAATGATTTCACATAAAAAGAAGTGGGTTCAGCCACACCAATACTGTAAGAAAATTGCACTTCACATTTATCGGCTAATCCTGCAGCCACAATATTTTTAGCAATATAACGTGCCATATAAGCAGCCGACCGATCCACTTTAGATGGATCTTTTCCGGAGAACGCACCACCACCATGTGGGGCATAACCTCCGTAGGTATCCACAATAATTTTCCGCCCTGTTAACCCTGTATCTGCTTCGGGACCGCCAAATACAAATCGACCGGTGCCATTCACTATAAATGAATCATCATAGGGCATACCACAATCATCTAATACAGGTTTGATTATTTTTTCGATCATTTCACTTTCAACAAAATCATGTTCTGCCGCTTCTGTGCCAAATTGACCTAACATATCATCATGCTGTGTGGCAATGACCACATTCGTAATCGATACAGGTTTACCATCTTCATAGGCCACGGACACTTGAGATTTGCTATCAGGTCTCAACCATGGAATGGTGCCATCTTTACGCAGTTCAGACATTCGTTCTACCAACCGATGAGATAGATGTATGGGTAAGGGCATGAGTTCTTTTGTTTCATTGCATGCGAATCCAAACATAAGTCCCTGATCTCCTGCGCCCTGCTCTTCATGGAGGCCAGACCCTTCATCTACACCTTGGGCAATTTCTGGGCTTTGTTTATCCAACATGGACATCACCTTCACCGTATCATTGTCCATACCGTATGCTTTATCCGTATAACCAATATCCCCCAATGTATCTTTCACCACACGTTCAACATCCACAAACCCTTTAGAGGTGACTTCTCCGGATACCACAACAGTGCCTGTCGTAGCCAATGTTTCGCAGGCCACCCGAGAATTGGGGTCCTGGGCCAAAAGATTATCTAAAATCGCATCGGAAATCGCATCACAGACTTTATCTGGATGCCCTTCAGATACTGATTCAGACGTAAAAATATATTTGCTCATTTGTATTCCTAATGATTATTGATTTTCAAGCGCAGAAATTACGCGCTTTGGTAAATAGACTCCAAACGATTGGGAGATATTTTTTTTGAAAAAAAAGTAGGAACCGCTCAGTTGCCCTATCCCGCATTAGAGGAAATATATTAGTAAAAAGATAAATACTAATTCTCCAAATTTGAGAATGTGACGTAGCGCACAAGAGCAAAACGCGAAGTCATTCCATTGAAGTTTGTTTTGAGTTACAACAATGATGTAGCCTTAAAAATAATATAACGAATCCTAATTCGATTTAAATAAGAGATTTACCGATGTTTTTTCCACTGATCAACAATTTTGACCATTTGCGTTAAAATTTTATCAACACAATCATCGATGGATTTAAACCCATTAGGATCAGATGATTTTGCATGCAAGTTATGTTGAGGTATATGGAGATTGATTTCGGTAATAAACATACTTTTTTCATGTAACATTACAATTTCACATTGGCTGATTCGATCAAAATGTTTTTCGAATCGTGCGACTCCTTCTTCCGCATAATCTTTTAAATCATCCGGGGCTTGAAAATGACGTGCTGTAAAATTAATCGTCATTCTTATCTCCTTTATTCTATTGTTCTAATGTAGGACCAGCATCCCGTATTTCAGAATGTCCCAAATCATACTGTTCGAAGTTTTTCTGGAATTTTCGTACCAATATCTTGGCAATGCCATGATATGCCTCCGAATCTGTCCATGCTTTTTCGGGAATGAGTATATTTGGATCGATATCCCCTAAACTTTGGGGAACCATGATACCAAAATATGGGTCAGTTTCGAAGGTGGCATTATTAATACTACCATCTAAGGTTGCATGAATTATTTGACGCGTTACCGGTAACGAAATACGTTTAGCACCGGATTGGGCGCTGGCACCGACCCAGCCCGTATTCACCAAATAGGCCGGTACCTGATGTTTATTCATTTTTTGCTTGAGCAATTCCGCATATTTCAACGGATGCAGTGTTAAAAACGGCCCACCAAAACAGGGTGAGAATGTGGCCACAGGTTCGGTAATGCCTCGTTCGGTTCCCGCCACTTTAGCTGTATATCCACTAATAAAATGATACATGGCTTGTTCCGTGGTTAATTTTGAAACCGGGGGCAGTACACCATAGGCATCACAGGTCAGGAATATAATGGTATTTGGATGGCCGCACATGGACGGTTTCCCTAGGCCATTCACTGAATTATCTATATAATTGATGGGATAAGAAACGCGAGTATTTTCTGTTTTTGATCCATCTGTAAAGTCAATGACTCGGGTCCGTTCATCGTAAACCACATTTTCGAGCAAGGCACCATGGCGAATGGCATTATAAATATCTGGCTCATGTTCTCGGTTCAAATCAATTACTTTTGCATAGCATCCACCTTCAAAGTTGAAAATACCATCGTCGGACCAGCCATGTTCGTCGTCCCCGATTAAGGGTCTTTCCGGATCCGTACTTAAGGTTGTTTTTCCTGTGCCGGATAGACCAAAAAAGATAGCGGGATTTTCTCCATTTTTATCCACATTCGCCGAACAGTGCATGGCCAATACACCTTGAAGCGGCAGCATATAATTCATGACAGAAAAAATACCTTTTTTCATTTCGCCGCCATATTCGGTTCCCCCAATAATGGCAATCCGTTTGGCCATATGAAAAATAATGAATGTTTTAGAATTCATGCCGTATTCTTCAAATTTCTGGTTAAAGACGTCCGATGCATTAATGATGGTGAAATCAGGAGAGAAACCATCTAAGTCTCCCTTCTCCGGACGAATGAACATATTATGGGCGAAATGCGCTTGCCATGCTTTTTTGGCAATAATTCTCACATTGAGTCTATAGGCCGAATCTGCGCCGGCAAACCCATCAAAAACATAGGTGTTAGAATCGTCTGCATGATTATAATAATCTGCCACCTGTCCATATAAATCATCAAAAATGGTTTCATCTACTTTGGCATTGACCGGCCCCCACCATAGATGCTCATTTGAGGAATCTTCATCCACAAAATACTTATCTTTGGGAGATCGACCTGTGTACTTCCCTGTGTCAACCATGACAGCTCCATTCATACCCATTTTACCTTCTTTATGTAAAATGATATCTTCGATAATGCCTTCGACGGGCAAGTTTCGGATAATGCGGTCAACTTGGTCTAAACCAATTTTATCTAATGCTAATTCTTTCCCTGTTATTGTCATGCTTTCCCCCTATTTTAGTCACCATGCGGGTGAGCCTGTTTATATATTTTTTTCATTTTTTCCGGTTTAATATGCGTATAAACCTGGGTTGAGGATAAGCTATTATGCCCCAATAAATCTTTGACGGCGCGGATATCGGCACCGCGATCCATCAAATGTGTTGCAAAGGTATGGCGCAAAATATGAGGGCCTAACCTTTCCCCTTCAGCCACGAGTTTAATATAATTGCGGATTCTTCTCTGAACAGTACTTTTGGGAATGCGCTTTTCTTTCTCATTTACAAATAATGGGTTGTGGGCTGAAGTAGAATTGAATGATAATGCACGATTTTTCAAGTAATTCTCTACCCAAAATTTCGCTCTGTTTCCAAAGGGAATCAACCGTTCTTTATCTCCTTTGCCATGTACCTTCGCCAATTGGTTTATGGGATCAATTGAACCAATATTCAATTCAATTAATTCACTGAGTCGAATGCCGGTGCTATAGAATAATTCAAGGATGGCTCGATCGCGTACGCCTTTTTTTGTGGAAACATCCGGACTTTCCATCAATATATCGATCACTTTTTCGTCAATAAAATTCGGGAGGGTTTGAGATATTTTGGGTGATTTCACATGAATGGCAGGATTGTCTTTCAATTGTTCGGACTGCATTAAATATTTAAATAAAGATTTAACAGACGCCAAACGGCGTGCCACGGTTTTACTGGATAAACCCTGATCGAATTCCACCCCTAAATAGTTTCGGATTGTATGGCGATTTACAGCCATAAAATTTGATATTTTTTCTTCTTCGGATAGAAATGAAATAAATCGATTTAAATCTGTATGATACGCTTTGATGGTATGGGTTGAAAATCCTCTTTCTTTTTCGAGATAGGATAAAAATTCCGAAAGTATTGTTTTTAGGTTAGCCATTCAGCAAATGCATCGCTTGAATAATGAGAGTCAAATCTTCTGGAATGGGGGCGGAAACGGCCACCTCTTCTTGCGTGGATGGATGTTGAAAAGTAATTTTCCTGGCATGGAGCGCATGTCGATTAATTTTCTTAAGCAATTGGGTTAACACTTTGGTTATTTCAGGGACAAACCCTTTGGTTCGCTTCACCCCACCGCCATATTTATCATCTCCGAATATTGGATGATGCATACTGGCAGCATGAACACGCAATTGGTGTGTTCGACCTGTTTTTGGGAAAAACGAAATTTGGCTCAACACCGATCCGTCAACTTCCACTTGGTACTGCGTAAGTGCATGCCGTCCTGATTCATTCACCTCGTACGCCGTTGGATCAGATCGTTTCCTTTTAATAGACCCATCGATGATGCCATTTGGCGCTGTCCAATTGCCCCAAGTAAACCCAGTATATTCCTTTTGAATTTTTCGCTTTTCGAATTGCGACGCAAGGTCAGCATGGGCTTGATTATTTTTGGCCACCAATATCACACCGGACGTATTTTGATCTAATCGATGGACAATCCCCGGTCGAAGCTGCCCATTTACATTTGATAATTGACTAAAATGATAGGTAAGTGCATGAACCAATGTACCGCTTTTTTGGCCCACACCGGGATGAACGACCAATCCTGGCGGTTTATTAATGGCAATGATATCATCATCTTCAAATAATACGTCTAATGGAATATTTTCCGGTTCGATATGTTCAATTTCCGGTTCAATTTCGGGAATGGTATAGACGATGGTTTCGCACCCATTCAATTTCCACCCCGCTTTAGAAGGCTGCCCATCTACCAAGACCAAACCGTCTTTAATCATTTTTTGAATTTGGGTCCGACTGAGGTCGGAAAGGATGGTAGAAAGAAATTTATCCAGGCGGCTATTCTCTCCACCGGTGGCGATGATTGTCTTTGGATTCAATCCGTTTGTGGGGTTCTCTTTCGTTCCAAAATAAGTGAATCATATAATACAAACCCCATACCCACGGTGACACAGGAATCGGCAATATTGAAAATGTACCAATGGTAGTTTCCAATCATAAAATCAAGAAAATCAACAACAGATCCAAGAAATACACGGTCAATCAAATTACCGATAGCGCCGGCTAAGATGAGGGCAATCCCAGTGCGGATAACCAGTCCTTGGTCGTGAATCGTCCATAGATACCAAAATAGAAAACCGGTGAATACAATCGATATAGTTGAGAATACATAAATGCCAAAGGGGAAATTAATGCCAAAGGCCATTCCATCATTTCTCACATAAGTTAAATTGAAAAAATTGGTAATGATCGGAATGGATTCATACAAAGACATGGTATTCCGAACAATTGCCTTTGTAATTTGGTCTGCGACTACCAGCGTGGCACTCACAAACAATATTCTCATGTTATAGCCCGAGTTTTTCTGTTTCCTTGCAACTCACACATTTAGTGGCACAAGGCACTTCAACTAACCGTTCTTCTACAATGAGTTCTTCACATATTTTACAAATACCGTATGACCCATCTTTAACTCTAACCAGGGCCACCTCAAGGTTTTTAAAATAGTCACTCCCACGGTTCATGAGCATAAAGTTCTTTTCTTGTTCGTGTGAATCTGTCCCCGCATCCGCCATATGTAAACTATAAATAGCATCAGGTGTGTTGCCACCTTGTTTATTCGATGCAGAGCCCATATTGTCTTTAATTGCATCGACATCTTCTGTGACAACGCCCATTTTTTCTTCAATGATTTTTTGGAACATTTTCAATTTTGTTTTTGAGTATTTTTTTACCACTTTACATTTCCTTTCAAATTATTACACGTTGTAAACCGAAGTGAACCTCTTGATCGCCTATATTGAAGGATTCACTAAAATCACCAGATTGATAATCTTCGATAAGATCAACGGCCAATACTTCATTTTTAAAAAATTCTTCGAATGATCGAATTGCTTCACCCACTACACCGTCAACCATTCCATAAATAATGATCCGATCTTCGACCGAGAAGTTAGCATTTTTTCGCATAGTTTGCACCTGCCGAATTACATCACGAACAATCCCTTCTTGAACCAATTCTTCCGTCAAATTTGTGGTTAATCCTACCGTCACATGATCGTCACCGGCGGCTGTATATCCATCGGCAGATTCAGTCTCAATCAATAAATCTTCCCTACTTAAAACGATAGCCTCTCCATTTATATCAAATGAATAATTCTTTTTTGTTCGAATATCATTCAATATCTGATCCCCGTCTGCATCATTTAAATAATTTCGGATTTGAGGCAAGGTTTTGCCAAATTTTTGTCCCAATAAAGGCAGATTCGGCTTCACAATAAACCGAATTAAATCCGTTTCTGAATTGGCACGTTGAAGCACTTTTACATTCAATTCATCCAACACCACATTTTGCTGATCAAAAATAAAATCTGCAACACCATCGTCTTTCACCGAAAAGGCTAACTCAGCCAAGGGTTGTCTAATTTTTAAATTGGCTTTATTTCTGGAAGATCGTCCCAATTCTACCACCCGGCGAAGTGCATCAACATTATCCATGAGATCTGAATCGATTTTACTTTCATCCGCCGCTGGATAATCACATAGATGGACACTTTCCGGTGCATCACTGTCCATATTCCTAACCAAATTCTGATAGATATTTTCCGTGACGAATGGCAATATGGGTGCCAAAACTGTGATGACTTTTGCCAAAACTTCGTATAATACTAAATAGGCCGCTTGTTTATCATCATCATCTTCACTTTTCCAAAACCGGCGGCGGCTACGGCGAATATACCAGTTGGATAATTCGTCTAAAAATAAATCAAACTTTTTCATGAGTTGATCCGAGCGAAACCCATCCATGGCTTCTCTGGCATCTTTAATAAATAAATGCAGTTTGGATAAAATCCATTCATCCATAATATTCAAATCTGCATCATCAATATTCCCCTTACTGGGATCAAATCCATCTACAGCGGCGTAGGTGGCAAAAAAGGAATATGAATTCCAAAGTTGAATCAACTTTTTACGCACATCATCCCCATGGTGGTAACCGAATAATAGATTATGTTCCGGATTTTGAGATGCATACATCCACCGCATCACATCCACACCCATTTCTTCCGCCGCATCGTCAAACCAGATCGCATTCCCCCAGGATTTATGCATATCGCGGCCATCTTCGGCTTTGACCAAGGCATGGCCCAATAAATTCTTAAAGGGTGCTTTTTCTTCCAGCATGGCAGACATGGCCAATAATGAATAAAACCAATTTCTAAATTGTCCCGGGAAAGATTCCACCACGAATTCGGCTGGAAACCAATCTTTCCAATATGCTTTATCGTTATTATAGCCCAACGTAGAAAAAGGTACAATGCCTGCATCTAACCATGGGTTACCCACATCCAATACACGGGTGCCAATGAGGCCCGTATCCGGATGTTTAATTTTTACGTTATCAATCCAAGGCCGGTGAGGGCTATTTCCCTCAAATTCATCCCATCCCTCTACAGCCAATGCTTTTAATTCTTCTTTGGATCCCACCACATAATAAGAATCATCTTCGAAAGTCCAGATGGGCAGGGCCAATCCCCAGAACCGTTTTTTGGATATCATCCAGTCGCCCATATTATCCAACCATTCATGTTCCCTTTCGCCACCCCATTCGGGAATCCAATTAATATCATCCACGATCTTTTTAATCTTATCCCGCCAATCCATATTGATATACCATTCATCCACCAGACGGAAAACCAATTCATCTCCTGACCGCCAGCAATGGGGATAGATATGGGGGTATGCTTCTACATAAACCAAGAAATCACGTTCTTTTAAATCATCTAAAATGGCTTGAACGGTTTCTATATCTGTGGCACTTTTTCCCGAAAGCCAGCCAAACTTATCAGTGAATTTAGATTCCGCATCTAAGGGTGCAACATTCACCAATCCTAATTTTTTACCAATTTTATTATCAATGTCACCACAACCGGGGGCCATGTGTACGATGCCCGTTCCTTCGCCGCCAACTACAATATCATTACCCATATTGTCTTTACCCGGGTTCACCACTTGATGCTGGGATTTCGCAGAAGCACCCGCCTCGGCCAATGCCTCATCCACATAAGGCGTCCCACCCAATTCAGATTGGCCATCCAAATGGTCAAAAGGACCATCGTAGGTCCACCCCACCATTTCGTCGCCTTTAACCGTTCCAAGGATTTCGTAACCACCCCGTTCTTTAAATATTTGGGCAATGGTTTTGAGTTTCGGTACACCTTCGATCCATTGCTTCTTTTCTTTAAACTGTTTATCCAGACGTTGGAATTCTAAATTTTCTTCAGCGAAATAATAAATAGACCCGTCTGCAGCTTTGAGTTTTACATAATCCAGATTGCCATTGACGCCCGCCACCACATTCGAGGTTAAGGTCCATGGGGTGGTGGTCCATACCAATAAATATTCATTCGCTCTATCCCGAAGGGGAAACCGGACAAATACGGCTTGATGGGCCACGAGTTTTCGACCTTCAATAATCTCCATTTGTGAATAAGAAGTGCCAGACCGCCCGGACCAAGGAACCACATCGGATCCACGGTATATTTTACCTTCTTCAAATAATTTTTTCAGAAAACCCCAGATGGTATAATTATTTTCGTCTGACATGGTGTAATAAGAATTATCCCAATCCATCCAATAACCGAGACGTTTCGACTGTTCCGTTTGGACCGCCGAATATTTATGCACCCGCTCTTTGCACATATTTATAAATTTTTCAATTCCAAATTCTTCCACGTCTCGTTTGGACTTAAAACCCAGTTCTTTTTCCACTTCCACTTCGATCCAAAGGCCTTGACAATCAAAACCGTTTTGATATCTTAATTCGTGGCCATCCATGGCTTTATAACGATTATATAAATCTTTGAGGGTACGGCCCCAGGCATGGTGAACGCCCATGGGATTGTTGGCCGTAATGGGCCCATCAATAAAGGACCATTTGGGTTTACCTGCATTGGCATCCCGCCGTTTCTGGAAAATATCCTTCTCTTTCCAGAAATCCAGGACTTCGTGCTCAATGGCAATGAAGTCAGCTTGGGGATTTACGCGTTGTATCATATTTGGTTTTTACCCTTTTTGGGGTGCAAAAATTAATCTTTTCACCATCTTGAAACAAAAGGAATAGATAATAAAAAAAGGGCCATGTTGCCATGACCCTTTTATCATAAAATATTATTAATAATTAATCGTCTAACTCAAGGGTCATATAGCGGGCTACACCATCTCGCTTCATATGAAGCATAATCATATTTTTTTTCTGCGTTTCTTTAATAAGGGCTGCAAACCCTCGGGGTGAATTGCATTTTTTTGTACCCACCCGAGTAATAAGGTCACCAATTCGAATTCCTGCCTCTGCCGCAATGCTTCCTTCAACTACAGCAATTACAATGACACCTTCTTCACCTTTACTTATATCGTATTCTCGTATGACTGATTGGCTGAGGGAGGAAACCTGGATGCCCAATTCATTTGTCTGGGCAGGTGGCCGACTCACGGTCGCCAGAGCATCATCGCCAGGCATTTCTTCTAATGTGACTTTAAGTGTCTTTTTTCTACTATCACGAATAACAATCAAATCATATCTTTTATTCGGCTTCGATGCGGATACTGTATTTCTAAGATGATCAACATTCTTCACCTGCACATGATTGAATTCTATAATCACATCTCCTGTTTTTAGACCGGCCTTTTTAGCGGGACCATCTTTAACCACATCCGAAACCAATGCACCATCTGGAGATTTTAACCCCATGGCACTGGCAGAGGCATTATCCAATGGCTGGATTTGAACACCAATCCAAGATCGTAATACTTTACCATGTTCAATCAAATCCGCCATGACCCGCTTCACCATATTGGACGGAATGGCAAACCCCACCCCTTTGTTGCTTCGATCAAAACTGTTGGTATAAATGGCTGTGTTAATGCCAATCAAGTCACCGGCGGAATTCAAAAGGGCTCCCCCACTGTTCCCCGGGTTAATAGCTGCATCAGTTTGGATAAAATCTTCATACACATCACCTTGAATGATATTCCCCCTGCCTTTGGCAGAAACAATTCCTGCAGTTACCGTATGACTTAAATTAGCCGAAAATGGGCTCCCTACTGCAATGACCCATTCGCCTACCCTGAGTTTATCCGAATTGCCAAAATCTAAATCTGTAAGGCCCCGTGCATCAATTTGCAATACGGCCAAATCTGATTTGGGATCACGGCCAACCACCGTTGCTTTATACTCTGTCTTGTCCAATAATCGCACGGTGATTTCATCCATATCGTCCACCACATGGTTATTGGTAATCACATATCCTTTCCGGGAATTAACAATTACACCGGATCCAAGAGCCGTTGATTTATATTCACGTTGTCTGGGCATACGTGGGGCAAAAAACTTAAAGAAATCATTATCCTGAGGCAACTGACCGTGGAGTCGACTGAGATCCACTTTTTTCTCAGTTAAAATGGTTACAACGGTTGGGTTTGCTTTTTCTGCAATATCGGCAAATTGGTCACTAAATTGTTTTAAAATTGAATTCTGGGCGGAAAGTGTTCCAACCATGAATATAAGTAAGCATATTTTTTTCATCGGTTTCCTTTTCTGCATAATGTTCAATCTAATGCAATCCATTCTGAAAGGTTCCATATCATATACTTTTTTGAAAACTGAATACCCAGTCATTCATTCCTTCGATTGATTCTCCATCAATAGTAGCCTTCATCGGTTTATCAATTCGTAAGTATAAGGGTTGCCCGAAAACGGTTTTGGATAATCGGATTCCCAAACCATAATCCACAAGAGATGTATTGCTGAATCCATAATCACCAACAGTAAACTTTGATCCTGTGAGTGTCCCTGCATCCAGGAATGCGGCCAATTCAAATTTAATTCCTAAAATGGATTTGGTTAAATAGCCTTCGAAAGTCGTTGTGAATACATTTTCTACGCCTACAAATCCTTGATTTCCAAAAGCGCGGAGGTTGGCATCACCGGCTAAATGATATTGATCCCTTAAATCTGTGTCACCATAAAAACTGGATGCATCTCGAAGATATGGTTTCTCGTACATGGTGCCGGATCCGGCCCCTTCTACGGTATATCTTTCTTGATTCGGAATGCCTTTATCATCAGCCCAAATTTTTCCATAAATGCCTCTAAACCTTGCACCAAACAACCCAAAACTTTGATCAAATGATTCTGTAATAGTTAAACGACTGAAAGTCCAATCTGAGATTCCACCCGGTGCAAAATCAAAAACGATTTGGTTAGAAATAGGCCCTAAGTAAGCATTTAGTTTGGTGAAGAAAACAACAGTTTTACCAATATCATATAAATTGGTTCTGCTCGTATCAACAGCATTGGTCACATAAAAACCCGATTCAACGTTATTAATACCATAGATCGGGTTGGTGGCATTGAGTATTTTTTCAGAGTTCAATCCATATCCACTCACACCACCCAAATTGTATGCATGAAAATAATTTTTGTCCATTCCTTTAAATAAGTCTCGATTCCAACCGGAGACTTTCCAAAATACTTTACCTGTTTCAGTCCCAACATTAATATCGGTCATAACACTTTCTAATAACCCATATGATTTCCGCAATCTGAGTCCGGGCATGACTTCATCTTTTGCGAGATAATGGACGGTTGGATGCCATTGTTTTACCATTCGATTTCGAGGTTGGTATCGCATCCCTGGCCGATAAAACATTTTTTCTGACTGCATTTTACCCGTGGAATTATTTCTGAAATCGATATCCATTGTTTGGGCATCGGGATCCAGCATAGCCGATTGTGGCTCACTGGGTACATTATATGTAAAGGAGTCACTGGTCCGGAATTTATGGTTTGTCCACCAAACACGATGGGCCGCCCCATCTTTCAATTTTGTTTCCACCAGTTGGGGCATGTCTCGTTTCCCATTGCGGACAATGTTCAATGTCACATCCCAAGTGCCATCCGACTTTTTCTTCTTTTCCCAACCTTTAATGCCGTAATCCAAGAGACGCGTATCATGGAGCCATGGACGGAAGAACCAATCTAAATCCTGACCGCTCACATCTTCCATGGCATCAACAAATCGTTTTTCATTGGTATGCTTTAGATTCCAACGATGGAAATATTCCTGCATCCCTTGGGTAAATGTTTCTTCACCCAAAATATACTTTAATTCATCCAACATGAGAGATGGCTTTGTATAGGCATTGGCACCTGCAGCACGGCTCCCCTTAAACATATAAGTGGATCGGCTGATAGGCTCATCCTGACCACTGGCCATAAAACTGATCATTCCCCATTGGGAATTTCCCAAACTGCTGTTAAAGCGCCAGTGTTTTTTCTGCCAATCTTTATAGCGTTTACCACCTTCCAGATCAAACCCGTGATCACCATACCGATCCATCATATACCACCGCGTTTGAAATGATGTAAATCCCTCGTCCATCCACGCTTCCCGCACTTCATTATTGGCAAGGATGCCGTAAAACAAAATGTGACCCACTTCGTGGAGGATCAATCCTTCAGATTCGCTACCATCCATGACTAGCATAGGATATTCCATACCGCCCCCGGCGAGGCGATCTGTATTGGTCACTTGTGGATAAGGATACATGCCGAATTGTGTACTAAGCCATTGGATGGCACGCTCGGTCCGGGCTACCGCTTTTTGGGTCCACTTTTTACCATTTTTTTGATTGAAAAGAGCATGGACCGCAACCCCATTCCACTCTCCACTTTCGTATAAAAAATTAGGTGTGGTGACCCAGGCAAAGTCATGAACATTTTCTGCATGAAAAGACACTACCCGTCTTTCGGTGGAATCATATTCCATACGGTTCTTCTTGAATTCTTTCAGCCAATCTGAAAATTGTTGACTCGTATCCACCTGCACTTCTTCCCATCCAGGATCCCCATTTGAAACCACACCTGTGGCACCAATGATGTACCCTTTGGGTACATCCATGGTTACATCAAATGTGCCAAATTCTCCATAGAATTCTCCCTCAGCATGGAAAGGTTCATCGAACCAGCCATTTTCATCATAGACCACCATTTTCGGATACCAATGGGCAAAATTATATTGTTCACCGATTCGGCCAGCTCTTTCTGCAAATTCACCTACATGGTGTACCCAATCCAGTTCAATGACTAAAGAATCACCAGATGCCAATGCCATTGCCAGTTTGGAGGTAAGTATCGTATCGTCGATACGAAATGAATCTGCCAATGCAACATCATTCTGGTTAATAGTGAAATTGGTAATATCATATTGACTAAGATATGGATCCATTCCTTTTTTAAATTTAGTCCCTCTACTGGCACGACCTAACCCGGCTAAATATTCACGATGTTTCACCGTCCCCTCTTGAAAGGAATTGGCATATAGATTAATATGGATTCGATCTAAAATGTCGGGAGAATAGTTCACATATTTTATGGTGGAATGGCCACTTATGGTATGGGCTGCGGTATCCAGTTTTACATCCATTTGATAGTGAACAAACTGTTGCCAGTATTCCGCGGAAAATATTGAGGATAAATTGAGAGCAATAAATAGAAAAATAGGTTTCATAAGATCATTCCAGAAACTTCATAGATGGTCATGTGGACCTTAATTGGCAAATGAATATTAGTTGGGTGATATTTATATTACACTCAAAAAGTATTAAGAGATTAAGAGGCAGAAAGAAATGGTTGTAAATCTTTATAAAATACTTCCTCACTCCGCGGGCCGATATATCCCTTAACGATATATCCTTCTTGATCAATGATTAATGTGGTGGGAATCCCCGTTATAGGTCTACCGATGGCACGCCCATAAATACTGGTCACTCTTTGTGTTTCGTTATTATCTATATCTGTAAGTACGGTATATTCCATATCCCAGTCATTCATAAATTCGAGAATATTTTTAGGTGAACCAGAGGTAAGGGTTACCCCAACAATTTCCAAACCATCTTTTTGATATTTCGCATGTAATTTATTAAAATCGGGGATTTCTCTCCGACAGGGCCCGCACCACGTTCCCCAAAAGTTGAGCATAATTACTTTACCGCGGTTTTCACTTAATTTGAATAATTCACCCTGAACGGTACGTAGCGTAAAATCAGGTGCTTTGATGGCATAATCTGGCCGGTTACTTTTATTAGTGCCCATCATTTTGTTTACAATTTCACTGGGACGGGTCACTTCCTTCATTTTTTCTTTTTGACCACAACCGATAGCAATCAATATGGTCATCCATAAAATTATTCTCATTTTAATCATCTTTCTATCCTGCTAATCCCTTATCCAAAAAATCCAAAAAATCATCAAGACTGCGTGTCATTCCTGGAAAAGTTGTTATTACATTATCGTTGGGACTTAAAATTACATAAAATGGTAATGCTGCCGTGCCAAAACGATCGATTTCATATTGTTGATTTTCGTCATGGTTCGGCCCCCCATCTGTATATAGTTGGACCAAAATCATCTCACCAAAACGGTGTTTTACCTCAGTCTTCGTAAAAATATTGGCTTCCATCCATCGGCAATTTGTACAGGTATATCCTGTAAAGTCAATAAATACTGATTTTCCTGTTGCTCTCGCTTCTGCAAGCCCTTCGTCTAAATTTCGATACCAATTAAATTCCTCTGCCATGGATGCACCATTCGTGCGCACCGCACCGGATTCACCTTCAACAATGGGCGGTAAATAGGAATATATCAAACCATGAATTTTTTGTCCAAAAAGACCAGATGTGAGATATAAACCGAAAGTTAAAAATGCCGTACTTAACATGAGTCTGGGAACACTAATGGAAGCGAGAGGTGAATCATGAGGCAATTGTATTTTTCCCAAAAGATAAATCCCAGTCAGAAGCATCAATACAGCCCAGACAGCTAAAACAGTATTATGAGAGAAAAATCCCCAACCCCAAACCAAGTCGGTGTTACTAATAAACTTGAAGGCTGCTGCCAATTCTAAAAACCCCATGACCACTTTCAAAGAATTTAACCAGCTACCGGATTTTGGCATTTTAGCTAAATATTGAGGAAAAAGTGCTAAAAAGAAAAATGGAAATGCAAATGCAGCACTAAAAACAACCATGCCAATCATGGGCCAAAACCATTGACCTTGAGAAGCTGCAACCAAAAGAAGCCCGACAAACTGCACGGTACAGGTAAAACTGGTCAATGTAAAGGTGACGGCCATAAAAAGCGTTCCCACAACACCGCCTCGCCCCTCTTGTTTAAGTGAATACTGACGTAATGCGGATGGAAGTTCAATTTCGTACATCCCAAAAAGAGATAGGGCAAAATAAATAAACAATGCAGCAATAAAAATATTCACCCACGGATTGGCCGCCAACTGGTTGGCCCCAGAAGCACCCAGCGTTAAAGCCAAAATAAATCCAAGAATAGAAAATGTGGCTATAATTCCCAATGTATAAATGATTGCATTATTAATGGGTTTGCCTTTACCGGTTTCCCCTTGATGGGTAAAAAATGAAACCGTTATAGGAATCATGGGAAATACACAAGGTGTAAGTAGGGCCAGCAGCCCCATAGAGAAAGCCAGAATAACAAAAGAGAAAAACCCCTCATCAATGGCTGCATCTAGGCTAATATTTCCTGATTCATCAAAAACAGAAGAAACAGTTACCATTTCGGTATGATCATCTCGGGCAATACCCGGCTCAACCGTAACAGAAACGGATAATACCTCTTCCTTTGGTGGATAACACAGGGATGCATTACATACTTGAAAAAGAACATTTACGGATAAATCATATGTACCGGGTGCAAGATCAGATTTTAATAAGACAGGTGCTGTAAAAACGGCGCCACCTTGATGGGTGCGGGTATTGGTTAAGAATCCGTCGTCATATTTTTCGATCGGTTCATCTTCTAATACCATACCGGATGTTTTAACCACTGTCCCGGTCGCAACGACTCGGGTTGCAATCGGGCCCTCCCCTTGGTCCCGAAGGGCATAAATTTTCCACTCCGCATCCATTTTAGCCGTAACAATGATATTAACGACCTCACCTGCACGAGCAGCAGATTCGGCTTTGGCAGATAGAGATACTGGACTGGCGAATTGCCCCCAAAGCGTGGTCAGAGTCAAAATGCTCAGAAAGAGTGCTTTCTTAAAATATGTCTTCATTGATCTAAGTTTCCCCTCAAGAATCGGGTCGAAAATAAGTGTATTAATCATGGTGACCAAACCATTGTTTGAGACGAAAATTAAGCCCTTTTCGTTTTTGAATATGTCGTTGAATTGACGAAATCGCATTTTCTGCCGATTGAACACCCTCATTAAAAAAGTAATCAAATTTTTCAAATTGGGACCACTGGTAATCTTTGACGTCCGGACTGATGATCACATCTGCTTCTTCGGAATTATGTCTAATTAGGTTTTGGTAAGTGGTCATATCTGAACGCATCATAATGTCGTATATGTTTGCTTCGGCTAAAGGTTTCACACCCCGTCGTCGAATATCAATACCAATGAGCACATCAACATCCTTCCGAATAATCGAAGTCGGTAGTGGCATACTGGCGCCACCATCCACCAGGAGTTGACCGTCGATTTCGGTGGGTTCTATATAGCCCGGAATGGTGCCGCTACGGGTGGCCGCTTCCACTAAATCCCCTGAATCGTATACCACATGCTTACACGTATTTAAATCTGTGGCGATTATTTTGAGTGGAATTTGTAATTCCTCAAAAGTCTTTACTGGAATCAAAAAATCAAATGCCGCTTTCAATCGTCTTTTTTTAATTATGGAATTCCGATGTAAAGACATGGCCAGAACCATTTGATCTTTAAACTTTTTTGCAATTTGATTAAATGCAGAACTTGAGGCAGCAGGCTCTTTTTTAAGACGTTCTGTACCCAAAGCATTAAAGGGATCGCTTGTTATAAATTTCCTAAATCGATTTTCAACCCATGCAGGATCAAGGGTTGCAGCATACATGGCACCCACCACACTACCGGCACTCGTACCTGCAATTTGGTGGATGGGAATATTATTATTCTTGAGAACTTGAAGTACGCCAATATGGGCGGCACCTCTGGCTCCCCCTCCCCCTAACGAAAGGCCGATTCTTGGCCCAGACATTTAGTCCTTCAATGCTTCGCTTTGTTTCATGATGTTTACTGACATTTCAACTTTTTCAAATGGATTGTCACCATCGGGACCTTGATACATTCTATTTTCACGCCTTGGTGTGTTGGCACTTGCAATCTGGTCAATCACGTCCATCCCAGAAATAACTTTTCCAAAAACAGTATATTGATGATCCAATGCTGGTTGAGGTGCATGACAGATAAAAAACTGACTCGACGCACTATTTGGATTCTGAGTCCTTGCCATAGAAAGAGTGCCTCTCACATGAAGAGAGTCATTGAATTCTGCGGGCACTAACCACGAATTAGGATCATCTTCACGACCAATACCAAAATACTTTCCTGCGCGACCACCTGTACCATCATTCATACGATCATTATCTTTAGAATTAGGATCTCCACCTTGAATCATAAATCCAGGAATCACCCTATGAAACGTTGTCCCATCAAAAAAGCCTTCCTTTGCGAGAATTTGAAAATTCTCAACATGGTAAGGGGCCACTTCAGGATAAAATTCTACGACCATTTCACCAAACTGTGTGGTAATTACTGCTACATTATTGTCTTTTGCACAACTCATGAATAGTACTCCAATACTAATTAAACTGACTATTTTTTTCACTATTTCAAACTCCTACTTCCTGGTTTTGTCGTCGGAATTGCTGCCAATTCCGTCGGTATTTCATTTTCTTCATAACTTAAAACTTCTAATGGGACTATAGAAAATTGGTTCTCATGTAATAGAACCGCACCATTACTGCGATCAACAATTATAGCTACACCAACGACAATGCCGCCAGCTTGTTCCACAACATTTATAACTTCTTGTACGGACCCGCCTGTTGTAATGACATCTTCAACAACCAACACCTTTTCACCGGGATCGATTACAAATCCACGCCGAAGGGTCATTATGCCTTTTTCCCTTTCGGTGAAAATAGTTCTTTTTTCCATAACTCGTCCCACTTCTGTCCCGATCACAATCCCGCCAACTGCAGGAGAGATAACCGTATCAATATCATCGTTTTCAAAATGATTTGATATTTTTTTGGCAAAGTCCGATAAATATTTTGGATGCTGTAATATTTTAGCACATTGGAAATATGATGGGCTATGTCGTCCCGAAGTCAGAACGAAGTGGCCCTCAAGTAAAGCACCGGTTTCCTTAAATATATCTAAATAATTTGGCATGGTTTTTTAATGATTTATTATGAATATTGAATTTCTCTCATTTGGGAAAGATAATCTTTCGCGGCATTTCGAATTGCTTTTTCACTAAGATCTCCTGCAAAACTAATTCCTCTAGAAACGTTTATTATGGCAGTGCCATTTACATTTCCATCATACATGCTTCGTTTTAAATCACCACCCTGTGCACCGATTCCGGGAATCAAAAATGGTAACCCCGGTGCTTGATGTCGAATACGACTAATTTCTTCAGGTGCGGTGGCACCCACCACCAATCCCACATTATCATTGGTATTCCAAGTGGTGGCCATTTGGACCACTTTATCAAATAATAATTCATCCCCAATAGGTTGATTTTGTAAATCAACCGCAGACGGATTTGATGTTCGGCAAAGAATAAAAACACCCTTCTCAGGATCCCTTGTAAATGGAAGAATAGAATCCAATCCCATATAAGGGCTCAATGTGACCGCATCAAAACCAAAATGATTAAATAGACTATGAGCGTATTGTTTGGCTGTATTCCCAATATCCCCTCGTTTTGCATCACCGATGACAATATTTTTACCGCTAAAGTATTCCATGGTTTCTTCTAACCATTTAAAACCAGCACTCCCCCATCTTTCAAAAAATGCCAAATTAGGTTTAAAAGCCGCGGCTAAATCTTGAGTTGCATCAATCACCTTAAATGCATGGGTTTTTAAATCTTCTAAGGAAGAATTGGTTGAACCTAACCCTTCCGGATTCATATCCAACCCCACGCAGAGATGGCTTCCCTTTTCCCTTATAACATCAGAAAGTCGCGAATTAAATGATTTCATTAGCTAAGAATTTACTTTGAGTTGACCTGAACCTGAAAAAGGATTGTATAGTTTATTAGAAAAACTGTTCGCATCGATTAAATTCAACCCCCATGGATCAACTTCCTATTTCAAACTTACCCAATTCAGATTCCAAAATCATTGCTTCCAGCGGTGTTTTCCAAATTGAATTGATAAAACATACCGGGAAAGATGACTTTCCTCAATTGATAGAAATATCCAAGTCTTTAGCAAAGGACTATGGTGATAAAGCTATTCTCACTGATGCTACTATTCACAAATATTTTAATAAATCCGGATCTTTACCCTTCATTGCCCGATATAGAGATGAAATTATTGGTTATATAATTGGTGTCCCTTTAGAGACTCTTAGTAATGAGCCCTGGGCCCGATTGGATGAAAATTTCGGAAAGGGAAATACACTTTATACATATGCCTTTGTGATTCAATCAGAGTATAAAGGGAACGGCTACGCCAAAATGTTAAAACGGGTATTTCTGAGTTGGGCAAAGAAAAAAGATGGGATTAAATTTATTACGGGCCATGTAATCAATGGAGTATCCGCACGATTTACGGGCGATATTCGGATTGTTGACCGCATAGATAACTGGCAAGGAACCGGTAAAACATTTGAATATTATAGACGGGGAATAGAACCGAGCCAAGATTCTCCTTTGAAAAACAATCCTCCTTTAATTACACGGACTTAATTCTTTTTTGTCAATAAGCTGACGACCACCAAGGAGACTACCGATAAAGTAATAGCCGGTAATACTTCATCCATATTATTATAAATATTCTGTGGAATAATATTTTGAATAAAGGCCGCCTCTTTCCACAATAACGTGGTGACAGTCCCTGTTAAAATAGAAACAACTGCCCCTTCTTTAGTCGCCCTTTTCCAAAATAAGGCTGCCACCAAACTGGGTGTAATGGCAGCACCATAAATGGTATAGGCATAGAGCGCCCTCTCAAAAAATCCAGATGATTTAGCAAATCCCAATGATACAATATAGGCGATAATGCCTAATCCAAGGACAAGCACCCGACTCAAAAGCACTATCTTCTTTTCATTAGCTTTCGGATTAATATAATTCAAATAAACATCCCGCATAAGTGTTGTGGCAGGAACGAGTAAAAAACTATCAGCAGTGGAAATAATAATACCCACAATCGTTGTCATCATTATAGCGCCCAGGAATGTGGGTAATAGTTTATGAGCCGCATAAATTAAAACATACTTTCCCACTTCTGCATCGGGAATCATACTGGAGACCACCCAAGCAGAAAAAATAATCATCAATTCCGCAAGAAGGACCGCAAAGATTAATACTTTTGTTGCCTGCTCGGCGCCCTTGGCATTTTTACTGGCAAAAAATCGCTGATACATATTGGCATCACCCATAATAAGTAGAAAAGGTGGTAGACAAAAATTGAAAATATCCATGGTGGAATACACACCAAAAAAGTTCATGTGCTCCGGTTTACCCATGGCTTCGAATGAAGCCGCCATACCGGAGAATCCACCAGCTTGAGCAAGAAATATTGGAATAGCAATTACAAATGAAAAAATGATGATTATGCCATTCGCTACATCTGTATAGGCAACACTCACAAGTCCCGCCAACATCGTATATGCAATAATAAAGATGGCTGCAATGATGGTTCCTGTTTGAATACTGATGAGGGAATTACCTGTTTCATCCATTAAAACTGTGTTCAATACAGCACCCCCTGCATTGAATTGATAACTCACAATCACCATGTAGGCAATCACAAGTGCAATGACAGAAAGCATCCTTGCGCCCGGGCCAAACCGATCTCCTAAAATTTCCGGTACGGTAAATTTTTCAAAAGCCCTTACTTTACCCGCAATTTTTGTGAGCAAGACAATTCCTAAAATACTGCCGAGGGGAAGAATGAGAGCGGCCATACCTGTATCGTAAGTTTTTCCCGCATTACCTAAGATAGATCCTGTGCCCATCCATGTGGCTAACATGGTACCCACCAGTACCCAGGGTGTTAAGGATCGTCCCGCCACAGCAAAATCAGATTGGGTCTTAATTTTACCGGCTTTGTACATACCAATCCCAATCAACGTGAAGAGATATAAGAGGATAATGACTAAATGAATCATATGTTGCTTCTGACTTGGTTAACTTGAGGCAATGAAATTAATTTCACACCATGCGAAATACAAGCATCAGCATTATTTTAAAACAATTAATTTCCATAACAATTATAATTGGGCAGATACCATTCCTATGGGGTCAACCCAACCATGATGATCCAAATCAAAAGGAAACATACGTGAATCGACTGGCAGAATCGTCGAGCCCATATTTACTACAGCATAAAAATAATCCAGTAGAATGGTATCCCTGGGGAGATGAAGCATTTCAAAAAGCAGCTGAGTTAGACATCCCAATATTTTTATCCATTGGATATTCCACCTGTCATTGGTGCCATGTAATGGCACACGAATCATTCGAGGATGAGGAAGTTGCCCACTTATTGAATGAAAATTTTGTTTCCATCAAAGTGGATCGGGAAGAGCTTCCTGAGATTGATCATGTTTATATGTCCGTTTGCCAAGCCATGACCGGGCGCGGTGGATGGCCTCTTACCATTATTATGACACCGGATAAGGAGCCGTTTTTTGCCGGAACTTATTTCCCCAAAAATGGCCGTTTGGGCCGTCCCGGCATGATGGAACTCCTCCCTTCTATCGCCGACGCATGGAAAAACAGGCGGGCTGAATTGGTTCAATCAGCGGAAAAGATTAATGAATACTTAGTAAAATCGAATGCAAAAGAATTAGGAACTCCTTTATCAAAAGCAATATTAAAGGAAACCTATTCCCAATTTGTAAATCGTTATGATAAAAACCATGGCGGTTTTGGGACACAACCTAAATTCCCCTCACCTCATAACTTAGTGTATTTGCTTCGATATCATCATATGACTAACGATAAAATAGCACTGGAAATGGTTGAAAAAACATTGCAAAAAATGCGATTGGGTGGCATTTTTGATCATGTAGGTTATGGGTTCCACCGCTATTCCACTGATAAAGAATGGCTGGTGCCCCATTTTGAAAAAATGCTATATGATCAGGCTATGTTGATTATGGCATATACAGAGGCATTTCAAATCACAGGGAAACCCGAATATAAAGAAACCGCTGAAGAAATTTTGACCTATGTACAGCGGGACATGACCGATGCGAAAGGTGGATTCTACTCAGCTGAAGATGCTGACAGTGAAGGTGAAGAAGGCCTTTTTTATGTATGGACTATTCAAGAATTACAATCTATTATTGGCGAGGAAGATACCCAATTCATCCAGAATATGTTTAATTTGACATCAGAAGGGAATTTTAAGGATGAAGCCTCTGGCCAATCCATAGGTAATAATATCTTCCATTTGAAGACACCTATTTCAAATTCAAGAGATCTCAAAAAATCCTCACAGATTCGTGAAAAACTATTTCATGTCAGAGAAAAACGAATTCACCCTTTAAAAGATGATAAAATACTTACGGATTGGAATGGGTTAATGATTGCAGCTATGGCCAAAGCTGGTGTGGCTTTCCAAGATAATATGCTTATTGAATCCGCTGAAAAAAGCACAAAGTTTATTTTTAATAATCTCATGGATAAAAATGGAAGATTGCAAAAACGATATCGAAAAGGGAAATCGGGGTTGGACGCCCATTTAGATGATTATGCATTTTTTGTCTGGGGTTTGTTAGAACTCTACGAAGCAACATTCAAAATTGAATACCTTAAAAATGCCATTCAGCTAAGTGATATCATGGTTTCTGAATTTTGGAATGAATCCAGCGGAGGCTTTTATTTAGGGAGTGATCAAACAGAAAAATTAATTGTTCGCGCTATGACCGGTTACGATGGAGCCATTCCATCTGGAAACTCCATTGCTGCCATGAACCTACTAAAATTGACACGAATTACCGGAGAAATAAAATGGGCTGAAATGGCGGATAAAACATTTAAAGTATTTTCAAATGAAATAAATAGAGTACCCTCGGGGTATACTTCCATGGTGACAGCATTCTTATTTGAATATGATCATCCAAAAGAAATTGTTGTTGTGGGATCCGGGAGTGATCCTGCCACGCAGGACGCCCTAATCAGAATGAAGACCGAATATGTTCCGGGGAAAATTCTCCTTTTTAAGGACACGGATAAATTATTCCCAGACCTTTCTCCTTTGGCAAAATGGACGGCGACTCAAGAAACGATTGATGACAAAGTCACATTTTATGTTTGCCAAGATTTTTCCTGTAAAATACCAACAACCGATATTAAACAAGCATTAACATTCATCCATGAGTAAACCATTATCAAAACGTGTGGGAGAATTATTTGCCCACATTCAAGATTTATTCGATACTGCGGCTCATTCGGCCATTCAGCGTGTTGATGAAAAAGGTGGAAAGAAAAATAGACTATTGGGCTTTTTTTCTTCAGCCGGTGATGCTTATTTTAGCAAATACAATGAAATCAAAAAACGGAAAGAATCCGACTTGGATTCTTAAATAACATAAAAGAGTAAACATGAAACTTGAGTTACACTGGAAAATTATTATTGGGCTTGTTCTTGGCCTTTTCTTTGGCATTCTTGCTGCAGCAAATGGCTGGAGCGGATTTACATCCAACTGGATTGCACCATTCGGTAAAATATTTATAAATCTGTTAAAATTGATTGCCGTACCACTGGTTTTATCTTCATTAATTACCGGAGTCGCTTCCCTTTCGGACTTAAAAAAATTGTCCCGAATTGGGGGTAAAACAATTACTATTTATATCGTGACCACCGCCGTCTCTGTCACCATCGGTTTAATCTCAGTAAATATTTTACAACCGGGCGATACCGTACCCGATGACATGAAAGTTAAACTGCAGGAAACATATCAATCGGCTGCATCGGGTAAATTAGAAGCGGCAGATCAAGTGAAAGAAAGACGACCACTCCAGCCCGTGGTGGATATGGTTCCTAGTAATTTCTTCAGTTCAGCATCCAATAATCGAAATATGCTTCAAGTTGTATTTGTGGCAATCATCATTGGGATTGCGCTAATTCAAATTCCAAAACAAAAGGCAAAACCCGTCCTCGAGTTTATGGAGGGCATCAACGATTTGGTCATTAAACTGGTTGATAATATTATGTTCTTTGCACCCATTGGTGTATTTGCACTCATCGCCGACACCATTACTTCTGTCGCCGGGAATGATCTGAATAACGTCCTGGAATTGTTGGGGGCGCTGGGCTTTTATATGTTGGCAGTAATTATTGGTCTAATCATCCAGATGGGTTTTACATATACTGCCGTATTAAAAATCTTTTCGAAAATGTCCTTAAAAAAGTTTTACAAGGGAATTGCCCCTGCTCAGTTACTAGCATTCTCTACCAGTTCAAGTGGTGCAACATTGCCAGTCACAATGGAACGATGTGAAGATGAATTAGGAGTATCTGAAGAAGTCTCCTCATTTGTACTTCCCCTCGGCGCTACCATTAACATGGATGGTACAGCCCTTTATCAAGCGGTTGCTGCTGTATTTATCGCCCAAACGTTGGGTATGGACCTTACCCTTGGCGCACAACTTACCATTGTACTCACAGCTGTTCTGGCATCAATCGGAACGGCTGCTGTACCAGGGGCAGGAATTATTATGCTAATTATTATCCTGGAAGCCATTGGAGTCCCCAGCGCAGGGATTGCTCTCATTTTAGGTGTAGATCGAATTTTAGACATGATGCGGACCGTAACTAACGTCACAGGAGATGCAAGCGTGGCTGTAGCTGTGGCGTCTAGCGAAGGTCAAATCTCTAAGTAAAATATGTTTCAACTATTCTTGAAACATATAAAATAATTCCTGTAAACTTAGAGAGCTATTTTAGAATTCTTACTTCAGTCATTGAATTTCAGGATCTTCAAGAAATAATCCTTGAGATAATCTTCTGAAGTCAAAAAACAGGCCTTTTCTGTTTCGATTTATCGTAATGGGATGAAGGAAGTTTGCTGAAAGCAGAGACCTCTACCGTGAATACACGGATCCTGAAATCGGGTCTGAAGTAAGAGCATTAAAAAAACCCCTGAATATTCAGGGGTTTTTTATTTGAATAAGGATGACTGGATTTGATTAATTCGCCAACTGGCCCCTTTTATTTTTAATCGAACACCATCATCATCGTAGCTTCGTTCCAATACGTCTACCCCTTCTTGTGCCAAAGCCATATTTTTTGAATCCTGATATGAAAACTGAAGGTCTACAATCTGAAAGTTTTCATCCATGATTTCCATTATTCTTTGGGAGAGTGAATCGATTCGCAGACTATTGAGGGCGGATACATAAATACCTTCGGTATATTTTCTCTTTAAATAATTTATATGTTCTTCTGCTTCATTACGATCAATTTTATTTAACACAATTTGTATTGGATGGCGATCCGCACCCAGTTCTTTTAACACACTAATTATGGTTTGATAATGGTCTTCTACTTGACTACTTGACGCATCTAAAACCAATAAAATTAAATCAGCATCAACCACTTCTTTTAATGTACTCCTAAAACTTGCAACCAAATGATGCGGTAACTTTCGAACAAAACCCACGGTATCACTCAATAATATAGCGTGAGAACTATCCAACTCAACCGATCTTACCGTCGTATCCAATGTGGCAAATAGTTGATCCTGAATGAATACATCTGCACCGGAGATTGCTTTCATTAAAGTGGATTTACCTGCATTGGTATACCCCACCAATGCAACTTTAAATTGATTGCCGCGACGTTTGCTTTGGGTATCCCTTTCCCGTTCTATTTTACCCAACTCCTGTTTTAATTTTGAAATACGTGTTCGGATAAGGCGGCGATCCACCTCAATTTGAGTTTCTCCTGCCCCAGCACGTGTGCCAATACCACCCATTTGTCTCTCTAAATGGGTCCAAGCCCGGGTGAGTCTTGGCAACATATATTCTAATTGCGCCAACTCAACTTGAGTTTTTGCTTCTTTAGTTTGGGCATGCTGTTTAAAAATATCTAATATCAATCCGCTTCGATCAATCACTTTGACCTCTTCAGTAAGCTTGGTATAATTCTTAATCTGTCCCGGGCTCAATTCGTCATCAAATATTATAAGTGATACACCTAATTCTTTCGCCTGGTTAATAATTTGTTCTGCCTTCCCAGATCCTATAAAAAATGACGGATTGATTCGTGACAATTTTTGGGTAATCTCTCCAATAACTTTTGCACCAGCCGTTTGTGCCAATAGTCGTAATTCTTCTAAATGCTCATCTACCGTATTTTGATCCAATGTGCCATGGATGACCCCAACCAGCAACGCTTTTTCTGTTTGTTTTATTTCTGGACTATCAATCATGATTTCAATTTAATCGCTTCCGGTCTCATTCGACTTAAATAGGATTCCAACAACATAAAGGCAATGGCTATAATTAAAAATGTTCGCCATAATGCCCTGCCCTGTCTTTGGTTAATTATCATTTCATTTATATTTTTATCGGGATTTATCCATACGGCTCGGTTCTCTCCAATTATGGGAATCACTTCATCCGCCTGTGCACGCAAACTGGGTTTTTCAAATGGCGATAGTTTCGATGAAAATGCGGTATAAGACTCGTCTCCGGCGAAAACTTCATATGAACCCAATTCTTGGATTCTATCTATGATGAGTGCTTCACGATTATAATCGGGCACCAATAGGACTTTGTTCCCAGAAGGGGTAAGTAAAGACCATTGCGCATTGATAAGGTCTTTTTTAATCTTAATATACTTTTCCTGCCCCACTTCAACGATGGCTGTATTTATTTCGTTCGAAGCGGATAATATAAGTAGTCGATGGATTAATGGGATAAGTATTCCCTTCATACTAAAGTCATTCCACCTCAGATCGAGTGGAGAGGAAAAAAAATATATTTGACTCCCGGTATGGGGAATCTCAATGAAAAATGGATCATTATTATTTAAAGATAAAATGCTTTTATGACCGACCCGATTTTCAATTCTATTATATTGATATACCTGAGGAAGTGCAGCGGAAACATCTCTCAAGTTCAACTCCTGTAAAATGGGGTTATCACGATCTGTCACATCTACAGAAAAATACGATTCTCCCGAAACTTGAACATTCTCAATAAATTTGGGCAATTTTAAATTGGATTTTGTGATTTGGGTTAATCCTGCATAATTCTCACCTGAAAACCATAAAATGCTGCCACCCCCACCCAGAAATCGTTTGATAGATTCAATAACAGATGGAGATAAATATTTTGGATCTTGAAGAATCAATATATCCGTTTCATCTAAATAAATTCGTTCAATCGTATTCATCACTTTTAATTCAACATCCAAAAACCGATCTTTGCCACTAATGGATTCTAATACTGTTTTCAATAAAAATGTTTCATCCTGGGAATTCGCTATAACTTTACATGTTATTTGCTCAGGAATGGTTAATTCAAATGTTTGAATATCGTCTAAAGAATAGTCATCCCTTGGTATGATTAATCTTCCCCGGATAACACCGCTTTTTCCTGGATAAACCTGGAATAAAAATTCCTTACTTCGTTGCGGTTGAAAATGAGATACAATTTGGCCCACACGCTCTTTATTAAGGTACAGTTCAACCGGGACATTTCGCCTCTCTATTGGTCCCATATTATCAATTTTGGTATTGAGTTTTAATAAATGATTTGGAAGCTTAATCTGACTAACGGCAGATATATTGGAGATTGAAACATTATCTACCAATGGTTCTTGTCCCAAAAGATAAAATTGCCAATCGGTAAATTCTGTACTAAAATTTGATGGGGGTGGTGTTGGAAAATCACTTAAAATATAACATTCTTTATTGACGGCTGGATTGGTTATTGATTTCAGGACAGAATCTGCCACAAACCATAATTTATCTCTACCAAAGGCCTGTGGAATATTCCAAATTGTGGGGTTAATCGTCATACCCTCTTCGATCACGCCATTATAAATTTGTTTTACAGGTGTGGTTTGATATACCTGAAGTTTGACCAACCCATTAAACCCAGCGATAATATTGGGTAAATCGATTTTAACTTTATCCAAATACGAATGACGATCCCTTGTGACGGACATGCTTGCTGAATTATCAATAATTATGATTGCTGTAGATTCTTTTTCACTGGGTATCCATGGCGAATCATTTGTTAAAATTGGACCCGAAACCATTAGAACCAAAGCAGTGATAATGCCCATTCGAAGTGCGATTAAGAGCCATTGCCTGATTTTTAATTTTCTAATAGTTTCGTTTTCTAATGCTTGAATATGACGGATTGATGAAAAATCAACAGTTTTCGTCTGACGCAAACTAATTAAATGTATAATAAGTGGAAGAGATGTGGCAGCCAAACCCCATAAGATATTCGGAAATAAAAAAGACATTAGATGGGCGTTGAAAACATCATCATGATTGCACCAGATCCTAACGGAATTTTGAAATTATCATCCAATGGGATAGGCATTATTTCCATAAGCATTGCGGCTAACGCGCCACTTATAGATACGGTCAAAGGCAACGATGGAAAATTCCAAGCAATGATTAGACAAACAAATAAACCACCAAAAAAACCTTCCCATGATTTATCCCAAATTTTATGTTTTCCATATTGTCGGCCAATTAATCCCGCCGTTAAATCTCCGAGACTCATAAAAACAAGTGCAAGAATGGCCACAGGTTTCGAAAATAATATGATTGAGACGACCGCCCCAATCAGTACCCAAGTTGCGCCGGTAAACTTGCCTTCTTGTTCATGCGTCCGAAGCATGCGATCAAAAAATAAATTAAATATAGACCGAACCCACCCCACACTATGGCGCAAGATATCAACCAAAATGAATAAAATCGTAAAAACCGTTAATATTTTTACGATGGTCCACTTTTCAGGAAAAACATAAACATACGCTATGGGAATCACCAGATTAAAAAGATGAATCAATTTTCTTATGTATTCGTTATTTGGTATCATTTATCTTTAGATAGCTTGTCAAAAATATCCTGCAAATCTAAAATGCTTACAACTAAATCCACTTGAGCGGCTTGATCTAAAACAGTTCCCGGTGCAATGGATTGGTCCAAAACCGTATACGGGACTAAATCTTCGTTTTGTTTATATGATATTTTTCCAATTTTTAAGCGTGCAAATGTCAGTGATTCTTTTGCTTTTTTCATACTCAACCCAAACAATTGAGGAACTTGAAAAAAGTCCGGTGGCAATCCTTGACTGACAGTAATTTGCATACCAAGCCCTTTTTTAATATGATCTCCCGATTTAGGAAACTGCCATGCAACTGTTCCTTTTGGATAGTCAGGGTTGAATTCAGTATATACGGTGTCTACTCTTAGACCAATTTGTTGAAGAGATAGTTCTGCGCTTCTTCTCGATTGACCAACTAAATTGGGTACAATAATCATTTTTTCCGGTTTAGATATTTTCAATCGAATGGTTCGCCCTGGCTTTACTTTAGCACCTGCAATAGGATATTGATCTACAACTGTTTGGGGGGCAACGTCAGCCGTATAAACCGTATCGTATACAACACCTTTATATCCTTCAGTTTCCAATTCTATTAGGGCCCTATTTAAACTTTTACCGGTTATATCTGTTACAATTAAAGTTTTGTCTTGGCGGACATAAGTTGGCATAATAAACCAGTCAAATATTAATATTATAGTTAGGGAGGCGATCCCAAATGCGAGTGAAAATTGTATAATTTTATTCATCATTATTTTTAATTCGAGCGGCAAACATACCATCCACTTTGTCTCGAGGTGGAAATGTTTCCAAACAGTTTTGTGTATTCAGCCAGGTATTGGGTACGAAGTCTTTTCCGGAATCAATACAGAAATTGTTGTTTAATTTAAGAAACCACTTTATCACATTCCAATTCTCTTCCTTCTCAAGCGAACAAGTGGCGTAGACCATAATGCCTCCGGGTTTTAAAAACTGCGCCATATGTGTTATAATCGCTTTTTGGATTGTAACCATGGATTCAACATCTTCTTCCCGTCGCCGCCATCGAATGTCAGTACGTCTGCCTATTACGCCTGTGCCTGTACAAGGGGCATCAATCAAGATTCGATCAGCCATGGGATAATTGTCCTCACTGGCATCTTTTTTCTTCCACTGAATTGGCCATTTTAATTCATGTGATCTTTTTTCTCCAATAAGCATTCGGGATTGGCTAATATCAGAAGAAAATATTTTGCCTTCGTTATTTATTTTTTCAACGATATAACCTGATTTTGTTCCCGGCGCGGCACAAACATCTAAAATAATATGGCCCGGTTTTGGATCTAATAATTCAACCACAGCACCAGAAGCACGATCTTGAACATGGATATGTCCTTTCGAGAATAAATCACTTTTGATGATATTGCGAAAACCAGATTTTACCCGAAAAAAACAGTCTGATTGTGGGCTTTGAGATATTTCAACATCTAATTCCGCCAATTGGCTTATAATTGATTCTTTCGACATCCCATTACAATTCAAACGAATATCAATTGGGGAGAGGGTGTTAAAATATTCGCATAATTTGTTTGTATTATTCTCACCAAATTGATTTGTCCATTTATGGATAATCCATTCTGGGAATGAGGCCCACTCAGAAAGCGATTCGTTATTATTCTTTTGGTTGGGGTCAACACCAATGGTTTTTCGCATTAATGCATTCACCAATCCACTGAACTTTTTTCCTAATTCATTTTTGGTGAATTCTACCCAAGAATTCACCGCTGCATGTTGGGGAATTAAATCATCCAACACGGCTTCATAATATCCCAATCGCAATATTAGGTGAACCGAAGGATGCAATTTATGTATCGGCTTATCTAAAAAACCATTGATCCAGTAATCCAACCGACCCTGCCATCGAACCACTTCATTTGTCAGAACCAATGATCTCGATATATCCCGTTGCTGTAATTTATTATGTTTAAAATATTGGTCACGAACTGACTTTAATCGATTATTGGATCGATAATATTTTTTTAGAATTTGAAAAGCATGATCTCGAGCGTCCTTCATTTTTAACCGATAGGGTTACCCAATGCCACATGGATTCCCCGTAAGCAATCTGCCATCGCCATTTTACGTTTTCCTTCGAGATGTACTTCCAGAAGTTCTAATTGCCCGTCCTCACAAGAAATAGCCATTCTACTTTTATCTAATAATGAAACATGACCGGGTGGAAATGAATGCGTTTCATTGATTATTTTTGTTCGTAATATTTTTATTCTTTTACCATTCATTAAAGTAAATGCGCCCGGAAAAGGAGATAATGCTCTGACTTTATTATGAATTTTTTTCACTGAATAAGACCAATCTAACCGGCACATTTCTTTTGATATTTTTGGCGCAATCGATGCCAGGCTATCATTCTGTGACTTGGGCTCAATCTCTCCTTTTTCCAATAAATCTAAGGTATTGAGAATCAACCCTGCACCCCTTATGGCCATTTTGTCTGTGAGAGAACCACAATCATCTTCTTCATCAATCTCAATTTTTTCCTGTAAAAGAATAGATCCTGTATCTACCTTTGGTTCAATCATAAAAGTTGTTATCCCAGTTTCCTTTTCGCCATTCAATAACGCATGTTGGATAGGTGCCGCCCCTCTATATGCTGGCAATAATGATGTATGAATATTTACAGAACCATGAGTAGGGATATCTAAAAGCGCCTTTGGCAAGATCCTAAAAGCCACCAGAACAAATAAATCTGGGTTTAGGGCCTGTAATTTGGCCTGAAATGATTTATCGTTTAAAGAATTAGCAGGAATAAAATTGAGCGTTAACTCTGTAGCCAATTTGCCCACTGCAGTATGCTTTAGTGAACGGCCTCGCCCCATGGGTTTGGGTGCATTGCTCACCACACCCAATATTTGATGATTGGATTCATGGAGTGCAATCAGAATGGGAGTTGCAATCGCCGGATTGCCCATAAATACGATATTCATTGTCCCATTCCTCCAGAATAAATCACGGAAAATGGACCAATATTAAAGAACAAAAGCCTTTCGGGTCTTCGCGCGGGATGCAGCGCCTTCTGATATTCTTTTTAAATCTTTTTCCACAGTCATCTTAACCGTTTTTGTAACGCGGTCAACAATAAATACGCCCTTAAGATGATCAATTTCATGTTGAATCGCACGGGCCATTAATCCTTCCATTTCTTCAATATGCGCTGCGCCAGTTTCATCTTGGTATTTAATTTGAATAAACTCCGGGCGTTTCACTTCTAATCGAACATCTGGTATCGATAAACATCCTTCTTCAAACCAAGATTCTCCTCGACTATCTACCATTTCACTATTAATAAATATATAAGCACGATCTTCCTCTTCTTCAATACCAGAAATATCTATAATGAAAAGGTTTAGATCAACACCAATTTGATTTGCAGCCAAGCCGATACCATTTTCTTCATACATGGTATCAAACATATCTTCAATTAAAGGGGATAAGTTATCAAAATCCTTTACAGGATTACATGCTTTCCGGAGTATGGGATCTCCATAATGAACGACTTCCCTTAATGCCATTAATTCTGGGTCTCAATCATTTCTGTATCAGAATCCTCGACCGAGTCTACTTGTCCCGCAATCGCTGACCTATTAATCGTCATATTCGTGTTTTTATCTACTTTAAGAATAATGGACTTTTTTTCTTTTCCTTTAAATCCAGCAATCGTGCCATGAATACCACCAATCGTTACGATATGGTTTCCTTTTTTTAGGTCTTCCAACATTTTTTGTTTTTCTTTTTGACGCTTAGCTTGAGGACGAATCATCAATAAGTAAATAATAACCAATATAATGACCATGGGTAAAAAAGTTAAAAAGCCACCACCACCTTGGGCACCTTGCCCGCCTGCAAATAATTGTATGAAATTCAATTGTTTCTCCTATTTCTTGAACCGTGAAATTACTGAGGAAATACGAATTTATTAAAAGTTAAACAGATTTTTTCAGGCTGATTTCAAATGTAGTTCCAACACCAATTTCACTATGTATTACCTTTATTTCACCCCCATGGATTTCACCAATGATACGATTAACCAATGATAGTCCCAACCCCCATCCTCTTTCTTTGGTGCTAAACCCTGGGCGGAAAATATTTTTCCAATCCTTTTTCTGGATACCAGACCCATTATCTTTTAATTGTATTATCCCATAATTATCATCAGAATAAATCTTTATTTCCACTGTACCCAGTTCGCCCTTAATGGAGTCAATACCATTTCTAATAACATTTTCAATTGCCCAACCCAGAAGAACCTCATTTCCCTCAATATTGATATCTTCATTAGAGGTAAGCCTTAATTCAATATCCTTGCCCAGAGAAGGCATTCGCTTTTTTAAATATCCCGTTTGCCGATTAACCAATTCTTTTAGGGAAATACTATTTAAAACGGTTTGACTACCCATTTTACTAAATCGGGTTCCAATTTGATTCAACCGTTCTAAATCAGATTCCATTTCTTGGACAACATGGGATGATTCTTCTGGATGACGCTTTATTCGATCAACCCATCCCATTAATGCGGAAACAGGTGTACCCAGTTGATGAGCTGTTTCTCTAGCCATCCCAACCCATATATTACGTTTTTCGCTGTTTCGAATGGAGTTAAATCCCATGAATCCAATGAAAATAAACATGGCTACTACACCGATTTCCAGATAAGGCAGCCATTGCAGTTTTCGAATAAGATCTGAATCACCATAATGCAAAAACCCTAATGGAATAGACTGCCCTGATATTTGATCATAGTATGAGATAGGAATTGGATCATTCTGTCGATCCATGGCTCCCATGGGTTTCTTCAGCTGATCCGGTAATTCAATACCTGAAATATTCCTCGAATAGATAGGTGTATTTTTGGCATCCGAATAAATGATAGGGAATTGTACTTTTTTTATAATTTCATCAAAAACGAAATTTAAATTTGTATCAGAATCTTCATTGACTGTTTTAGCGATTATTTCTGAATAAAGTTTTACAATATTTCGATTGTCATCTCTCAACCGGTTCACAATGGAATTTGAATATCCAAGAAGACCGATGATGAGAATCAATCCAACAAAAAATAGTCCAACTTTTATATTATTGTTATTACGGTAGCTATTCATCTTTCTTTCGTCTGAAATATCCAAACCCAATCAGTCCAAGAGATAAACCAAAGGATGTAAAAGAAATAGTCAGTCCCTTTTTAAATGAGGATTTATCATAAATAAAATCAATTGTATGATTCCCAGCTGGGACCTCAACACCACGCAGTATTCCATTAACTTTATGCGTTTGAATTTCTTTACCATCCATCATCGCTTTCCATCGAAGAGGGTAATACACTTCACTTAATACCAAAAATTGATTCCCGCTGGATTCAGTCATAATTCTTGTATGATTGACCCCTTTTTCGAATTTAATTATTGAACCTTTGGAATCGGCAGAAATTTTAATGGGTTCATTTACATATGCTGTTTCTAATGGGTTGAAACTAGGTTGAACAATTTTACGCCAAACTTCATCATCGGAAACAGTTTCTGTTTCAATCACAAACCACGCCCGGGGTGACGGATTCGATACTTTTAAAACATCTACAGAAACATTCCCCCGAGATGACTTAATCTCTCCTGTTTTCACTGACTTAATTTCGGGATGATTGATCTTTTGAGGGCTCACCAAATATTTCACATTCAACATTCTTAAGACTGGTAAAGCTGCAGCGTTCCCGGTTTTGGATAAGAAAGTATTATAATCTTTTAGTTTGGCGGGATGATATCCTCCGACGGATTCAAGTCCAAATGCAGCAAAGCGGCTTTCACCAAATAATCCACCGATTGGATATATTCTGAAATCACTTTCATCTTGTTTCAGAAATTTGATGATTTCATCTTCCTGGAAAAAGCGATCAACAACACGTTTGGACATCAGTTGTGATCCTCGCCCACTGGAACGATTCGGTTGAATAATTTTAAAATTAACAATTCCAATATCAACGATCGCTAAGGAAACTGTTACCACCATCAACATCGCTTGAGATACTTTACGATTGATCCAAAGCCAAATAAGTACTATGAGTGAGCCTGAAAATAGAATCATTAACCAAGCATCATTTAACCACAAATTCCATCGAAGATTATTTAAGGCTTGGGCCGCACGTGGATCTTGAATCATGGGTGGTGAGAAACTCCCCCTTACGGCAGATTCAATTACAGACCCACCCAACACCATTCCAATGAAAAATACCCCCATGACCCCAGCAATGCCCAAAAACCATTTAGGGATTTTACCTTCTTTTAATTTCACCAATTCATCCAACCCAAAAGCGGCTAAAACACCCACATTAAATTGAAGTAAAATGAGTATCATATGGGGAACACGAAACTTATTAAAGTATGGAAAAATGTTAAAAAATAGGTCGTAAACCAAACTGAAGTGTTTCCCGAATGAAATAAATAAGGCAAATACTGATGTGATCACTAAAAATTGATGAATCAATTCCCATTTTCGAAAAAGACCTATTATTGCTAACAATAGAATAATAATACCCATATAATTTGGATAATCCGTAAATGGCATAAATCCCCAGTAAGGTTGACCGCCGAATCCAAAGGCAGAAGGAATAAAGAATGTCAGTATTTCTTTCGGATGGAATGACCACCCAGTGGCATAATTATAGTCCGCACCGCCACCCGCTGAACCACCTCGTACAGAAAATGGGGTATATTCCATGGCCGATAAATAAATCAATAAAGACAGTCCCACACCCAGAATACAGGCAAAGACAAATAATCCAAATCCTTTCCCCAATATGGAGCGATCTCCCTTGATGCGAATTCCATTGATTAAAATGAGTAAACTATAAGCACCAATTAACATCCACGTATAGTATGCTATTTGTGCATGGGCACGCTGAAGTTGAAATCCAAGCAACAAGGCCAACCACCCCATATTCCAAGTACTCGGATTTTGCCACAATCGCACCGTAAACCATAATATCCAGGGGATGTATGCTGCCGTCATCATTTGGCTTCCATGGCCAAATACAACCATAGTCACCATATACGGTGTTATCATGAATGCAGTAGCACCGAGACCGGCGGCCCATTCTGAACACTTAAAATGTCGTAACATTAAGAATCCACCGATACCTGCAAATAATAAATGAAGAAGTTGAATCATCATCCCTGGCAGGGAAAATAGTTTAAAAATATATTCAGGAAAATAGAGTTTTGATAGATGGGTGAATGCCTCCGCGGTTGGCATCCCACTAAATACCCAAGGTTGCCATTGAGGAAATTCACCTGATTTTTCCAAAACATCATTCAAAGCGATTCCGATTGCTTTAGGGCTTAAACTGTCTGGCGATCCAAATGTCTTTCCACCAAAAATAACCGGTTCAAATAATACGGCAATGATAATAAGCATCAAGCCGGATGCAGCGACAACGGAGCGTTTCCAATTTAAGTTCATCTTTTATTTTCGTCCTTTTAAGACTTTAAGTCCTTTGAAAAAATCCAAATCTTCCGTTTCAATTTTTAAAACCCACAGAATAATTCCAAAAATTCCAACTGAGAATATTCCCGCAAATATTAAGGTAATCAAGGTATGGAACGGCATAATGATTTCCTTTAAGCAATATAGTCCTGTAAAAACTATTATTCCAGCCAATATAGGCTTAACCATTTTTCGATCTAAAAAGTTCATCTTGAGAATAATTCGAACTTCAATGATACGTACAAATCCTAATATAGCCAGAGAAATTAACGTCGCTATGGCGGCACCAATGATACCATGCTTTGGTATAAAATATATATTTAATCCAAAGTTTAACGCAAAAGCGCCAATGGTATTCCACAACACTAATTTTGTGTGGCCTGACATACTTAAAGCTGGACCTGCTGCACCCAGTACTGCTTGGATAAAAGTAGCGCCTGTTAAAATAATCAATATTTTCGCACTGGGTAAATATTCCTGTCCAAATAATAACAATACTTTTCCGGGGAAAATGATAAAAACTGCAGAAATAGGAATGGCACATATCAATAACCACCGGCTCACCAATTTATAAGTATGATCCATCTTTTTCCGGTCACCCTCCCCATGAAATTGGGCCATCATTGGGGCATAAATACTGATAAATGAAAGTAGTAAAGCCTGGAGTAAACCAGCCGTACGCGCTGCGGGATGATACAATCCTACGGTGGTTGCATCCGTAAAGTACCCTAACATGAGGATATCCATCCAATGCATGAATGTTTGGAGGATTGTTACAAACATTAGGGGATAAGAATATTTTAATAGAGATGTGTCAAATTTTGATTTTACGATTTGATCATTGGAAACACCAGAAACCCTCTTCAATACACTTATCATAACAAAAAAACCGACGATGCCTGTAATAAGTAAGGGCGCCATGACCGCAGATTCTGCAGAAACAAACCAATAACACACCACCATACTAACCAAAAGAAGGGTCGGGTTTACAAACTGTGTGACCAACGTTTTATACTTGAGTCGTTTATACCCCTGGGTTGCAAAGGCAGAAACAAGGGTAAGCGCATTAAATGGAATTGCAATGGCAAATACAATAATTACCAATATTAATAGAGGCGGTTCATTGAGAATTTGAGTTACAATAAATTCTGAGGAAATGATAAGTCCTACCATAATGACTAACGAAAATGTGACAGTCATTTTTAGAGTTGAAGCAATCAACGTTTGAATTTTTTCCGAATCAGAATCCGGGTTTAATCTGCTCACAAATCGCATAACGCCTGTTTCCAGCCCCATCTTTCCCAAGACCTCAGATATCAGCATAATGGCATTCGCCATAGAGTAGATTCCAAGAAATTCTGCTCCAACCCAACGGGCTAAAAGTGCCGTATATAAATATCGGTTCACATTCCCATACACCAAACCTGAGAATGTAATAGTGGATTCTTTAGCGATTTTGCTGGCGGTGTTCATGAATTGACAAGATCCGAGTATAGTGCTTCAAACTGGAAAATTATTTTTTGTTCAGAAAATAATCTTTCAACAGCAGATTTTCCCTTAAGACCTTTTTCAATTAATAAGTTTGATTGAGGTAATAATTCATTAATTAAACCTCCCATTTTCGAAACTTTTGCAACTTCCCAAAGGCCATTCGTCTCATCAATGCTAATCCCTTCTACCCCAACATCGGTGGTAACAACAGCTGTTCCGCATGCCAGTGCATGGGGAATCTTCATTTTAAGTCCCGCTCCAATTTTAATAGGCGCTACCATGATCATTTGAGATGCAAGGAATGAGTCAATATCTTCAACAAATCCCAAATAATAAACGTTGTCTGTTACCTTTATTTCATTAACCAAACTATTGGGCAATCCTTTTCCCGCAATATTTAATTCTGCTCTTTTTGTCAATTTTGGAAATATTTCATGGATCAGAATTTGGACAGCCTGGACATTGGGCTCCCGGTTAAATGATCCAACAAAACATATCGAATTGGGCTTTTTATGAATTTCATTTATAATTGGTGTTTTAACCTGAGGCGGAATCACCTTTATTTCAGATTCACAGCCCAAGTTGGAAAGGTATTCTCTATCTTCTTCTGTGAGTGTGATTACAGCATCATATTTGTTACCAATTTCAGGCTCAAGGTTTCTAGCCATTTCAAATGACTTTTGATTCCGTGTGTTGCCTTGATCTTTTCCCCTTTCATAGACTTTTGTCGACACATCATGAAAAACGATTATTTTTGGGATATCCCCGATTTGTTCTGCATAATGATGCATTACATTGTATTCAACCTGGACGAGATTAAAATTATTTTTTTCAATCAATTTTGAGATGAGTTCGGCCATTTTCTCAATTTTGTATTTTGCAATAAAGAATGGTTCTTCACCTGCAAGATGGTATGCCAAAGACCTTAGATTCCTTATACCGGATGATATTTTTCCCGTTATGGATTCTTGATTCCTCGGATAAGCAATTGTATGAACTTCAATCCCCTGGTCTACAAGGAATCCTATCATACTGTCTTCGTCTGAATCAATAAAAGAGGCTAGCGTAATATTATGATTTTTTGCCAATGAAGTAATGTTTCTGAAAATGAGTTGGGCGCCGGCATGGCCACTTGTTTCAGAAGGTAGATATGGGGTGATAAATAGGAGGTTCATTTTATCCCGGTTTTCGACCCAAGTAGAAAAAATTACATGCGAGATATTCAGCCCATTTCGTTCGACCGAATAAGAAATCCAAATATTTTAATGGATGCAAAATCCAAGTTAAGGTAACACGAAATAAATATTGGATTGGTCCAATAGGAATGGCTTCAACAATTGCATGTTGAAATAATAAAACTAATGCAGTAATGGGCCCGGTGCAGATTCCCTTTTCTACTAATTTAAATCCATGACGATTAAATAATGATTCGATACCACTAATTGTATATCTTTGATAATCGTAAGGCGCCATATGATATGCACCGATAAATGGAATTTCTGCATAAACCAAACCACCGGGTTTGATAGTCCTAAACAATTCGGATACTGCTTTTTCAGGGTCAGGTAAATGTTCAATCACCGAACTTGAAAAAAATAAATCAACTGAATCATTTTTCAATGGAAGAGCCATGGCATCGCCATAGGCATTAACTTTTCCATCATGAGGAATTCCTATTCTTATCAAACTTTTTAATGGCTTAAATACTCTTTTAAAGAAGGATTCCACACCGCTCCCCAAATTGACCACATATTTATTTTCGCCATCAGGATTATTTTCGTACAATATTTTCTTTATAATATTTTTAGCCCTTGGCATCCACAACCTTTCATCTGGCATAGAGATTTTGGATTTAATTATCTCTTTTAAGTGCATTTGACCTTTAAGATCATCTGCTATTTTGTTTTGAAGTTCTGTATCTGAAATCGGGGCAGGAATTCCATTATAGATTGGATAATCTTTCCTACAGAAATGACAGGTCAAAATATCATCCTTAACTAAACTATTGTAACATTCCGGACAACAAATAATGTCATTCAATTTTTCTTGGGATTCCATTGTGAGGTGGTTATTAGGCATGGCCGCTTGTTTCAAAAGGTAGATATAGGGTGATAAATAGGAGGTTCAAAATGAATCAGGGTTCATTTATCCAAAAAGAAATCGTCCGTTTTACCAACAATAATAATTCAAAACCAGCAAAGGATATTAAAAGTATATCGATTCGATTCATGGGAATGAACACTAAATAAAAAAGATAAACATTATTCATTAAAAGTGCCAATTGGCCCGTTAAGTCGCTCACCTTGCCAGAATCTTGATTTCCATTCTTTTGCTTACTGATCATGCCACGGAGCGTGTGTTCAGTTTGAGTGATACCATGAATTATCAAAGCCAGCATACCAATCTCCCAACCCAATTCATGTAATCGACTCAGTTGGTACCCCAACGCCCCGATGATCATAAATTTTAATATATGATCTGAAACAGCATCTAAATAATATCCTTTATTAGATGGATTATCAGGATGATAAAACCCCATTTTTTTAAAGCGGGCCAACATCCCATCCATCAAGTCAAAAATCCATCCGAGCTGTAATAATACAACAATTAAAATCATGTTGGATTCAAAACTGGTTAAAATGAAATAGATAGCGCTCAGTTCAAAAATTATTGCCAGAGAGGTGATCTGATTCGGTGAAATACCCGTAAAACTCAAAAGAGCACATAGATATGTTGCAATTGGATAATGTACCCAATTGGTCACCACATCAAATGATTTGCGAAATTGACTTATTTCCGAATAGCGACTCATTTTTCTCCAATTAACATAAAATGTTTAATATCAACCATAATATCATTATTTCTCTCGGTAAAGTTTGCTATTGATTTATAAGATTTAGATGTTTTTTTGTGTCGTTCAATCGCTTCTTGTTTTTCCGACTCATCGCGACATGTATTATTTAACCAATTCATTATACTTTGATTTTTAAGAATGAATTGACTTGATTCAACATTTGAATAATTAGAAAACAATTGGGTGATCTCACCTTGAGTCGGATAATGAATATTACGGCCAACTAACCAATCATACTCTTGAGAAATTGAATCCTCTGGAGGTACAACTTGGGAAAATAAAAAACACCCATTTGGTTTTAAACATCTATATATTTCTGAAAATGCTAATACTGGATCATCAATATAATGGATCACATTACGCATATATATCAATTCGAAAGATGCATCCTCAAATGGTAAATTATGTGCATTTGCCACCATGGGCGTAATGTCAGGATGATCAATTTTTGCAATCATGTCTTTACTAATATCTATACCAGTTAAGGGGCCGATTCTTTCTGATACCTTGTTTGCCACTGCCCCAGTTCCAATGCCAACTTCAAGTATCGAATCAAATGATTTCCTCGGAAGCATTTCAAGATAGGCATCAATGAAATCTTCATTTTTAACCCAACTGGTTTTGTTGTATTGACCTGCCCGGTCTGCCCAATATTTTTCTGAATAACCCTTCAACTTTATCTTTTTCCTATTCTTTTTATTAATGAAAATACTAATTCTAAAATACTCAACATAATCGTAAACATAAGCGAAAATGGGATTTGATAGAGGTTACTATGTTTCGCCACTAATTTCATTTTGCCGAAATATTTTTTTTTCCATTTCCCAACGGAAAATTGACCACCCATAGAAGCGGAAACTTTATGCCATACTTTAGATTCTGGAATATACACAATATCGCCGCCAGCTTCTTTAAATCGAAGCGATAAGTCTACGTCCTCCCCATACATTGGGAAAGATGCATCAAATTGCCCAATGGATTCAAAGTCTTTAGATCGCATACATATACAACATCCGGTGGCATAATCTATCTTTTTCTTTTTTGAATAAACATCCGAATCTGTATTCCGAATACCCAAATGTCGAATCAATCCTATCCATAAATTAATCTTTCCCCCTGCAAACCAAATGGTTTCCGGGTTATCCGAATAATATACTTTAGGCGTGGCCTGTTTTGTATTGAAATTTGATTCTAATTCAGCAATTAAGGGGTCTACAAAATTTGGATCAACTGTCGTATCATTATTGAGAAAAATGGTATAATCTGCTTTATGTGCGACTGATTGAAAGCCCGCATTATTTCCCATCGCAAACCCAAGATTATCAGGCAATTCAATTACCGATATTTTAGGATAAACATTTTTAATCGACTTTACAGAATCATCTTTAGAACCGTTATCAATTACGACCACATTTACATCCGGATAAGTGATCTTTTGTAATGAACTTAAACAATCCATCGTCAAATCTTTTCCATTCCAATTCAAGACAAATATGTTTACAGATTTGGCCATTATATTTGGGCAAGTTCCAATATTACTTTTGCATAATTATCCCAGGAAAATTGTTGCTTATACCCTTGAATAAAGGTGGGATATTTCTCCCGATCTGATTCATAATATTTTAAAACACCCTTAGAAATGCTATCTGAATTTGGTTCGCACACGAATCCTGATTTACCTTCTTCTACAATCTCTGGCAATCCCCCCACATTTGATACAACAACGGGAATATTAAAATGGTAAGCAATTGGGACAACACCACTTTGGGTCGCTGACTTATAAGGAAGCACAACCACATCGGCAGCACAAAAGTACTGGTTAACTATTTCATTCGGCACAAATTCAAATCGAAAGTCAATAACATCAGAAACATTATTCTCTATCGCTAACTGAATATATTCATTCTCATCACCGTAACATTCCCCAACCACTATAATTTTAAAATTATCTAACTTTTCTTTTAGGGTTTTTGCTGATTCAATTAATAAATCCAAGCCTTTATAATCTCGAATTAATCCAAAATTAAGTATTATTTTTTCTTCGGTTACACCTATTTTTTTCTTTGCTTCCAATCTGGAAATGGGTTCACCAAAAACTTCATAGATCGGATGAGGCGTTTTTCGATATTTTGAATTGGGTTCAATTTTAATTAAATCGTCCTCAACTGTTTTGGACATAACAACAAACCCATCACAACGACTAAAAAACCTTGCGGTCATGGCAGAGTCCAATGGTCTGGATTCATGCGGAGTTATATTATTACAGTTTACGATGAGTTTCGCCCCACATCCCTTTTTGACCCCTTTGGCAATAGCGGCAAACGCCGGTGCAAAAAATGGCATCCAATATTGAAAAATAACAATATCTGGGTTTATACTATTAATATACTTTACAGTTTTCTTCCATGAAAATGGATTAACTGAGTTGATCAATGTTTTTGCTTTTTGGCCATCATAATCAAAGTACTGTGTTTTCCCTGGAAATAATAGCTGAGGATATTGCAATGAAAATGACACACGGTGCACCTCATGATTTTTGGACAGTGTTTCCGCCAAGGAATGGTTAAACATTGCGATG
>Ga0209556_1000076_pt1 | contig 76633 bp, 70 predicted proteins | sample SaaInlV_150m_DNA_5_FD_184652 | JGI IMG/M metagenome (GOLD analysis project Ga0209556, IMG submission 184652) | Marine microbial communities from expanding oxygen minimum zones in the Saanich Inlet - SI037_S3LV_150m_DNA (SPAdes) (version 2) | ecosystem: Environmental > Aquatic > Marine >...
ATTGGTCAGGTACAACTTCCCACCTACAGTCTCAAGTCCCCTTTGCAGGTTTCCGGCGCCCTGTTTGATGATTTTCTCGTTTTGCTTTAGTTCAGTTTTCATTTCGTTCTCCTTTTGATGCCTAACTACTTATTATGCCGCTAATATGCAATATAGCGACCGAATTAAGCGCACTATACTGTATTTGTATTAAAGTATCCATATGTTAAATTCCACATAAATATTAGGGACTAATTCATATAAAAAACTATGTCAAAATTATTAGAACAAGTCAGCGATAAAATCCGATTACGGCATTACAGCTATCGTACCGAAAAAACATATAAGCATTGGATCAAACAGTATATTCTTTTTCATAATAAAACCCATCCTGAAAAGCTGAATGGAGATGCACTCAATGCGTATTTAACTTATTTGGCAAAAGAAAAACATGTGTCTGCCTCTACCCAAAATTTGGCAAGAAATGCCGTCCTATTTTTATATAGACATGTAATCAATAAAGACCTGGGTGATTCAAAAAACTTTGTCATTGCAAAACGATCCCGAAAAGTACCAACCGTTTTTTCACAAGATGAAGCCAAAAAGGTCATTGCCCAGTTAGAAGGTCGTAATGCATTGGTGGTGAAATTGTTATATGGTACAGGGGTGCGAATTTCTGAATGTTTACAGCTTCGAATAAAAGATGTAGATTTTGATCAAAACCTCATAGTGGTTAGAGATGGTAAAGGAGAACAAGATCGCGTAACCATGCTTCCCGAATCATTGCGAGATTTAATCAAATACCAAATGGACCGGGTCGCATATTTGCATGAATCAGACCAAAAGAATGATGTCCCCGGCGCATTTATTCCATATTCTATTGAAAATAAATACCCCAATGCCGGTAAAGAGTTGGGTTGGTATTTTTTATTTCCGGGAAAATCGCTAAGTAAAGACCCGATTTCTGGAATTGTTAGGCGACATCATGTTCATGAGTCCAATGTTCAGCGTGCGGTTAAAAAGGCTGTTCGAAATGCAGAGATTCATAAACAGGCCGGTTGCCATACATTTCGCCATTCTTTCGCCACGCATTTATTGGAAAACGGATATGATATTCGTTCCGTTCAGGAATTGCTGGGCCATAAAGATGTACGTACGACGATGATTTACACCCACGTTATGAAAAAAGGACCGTTGGCTGTAAAAAGTCCCTTGGATACTGTTTAATACTGTGCAGATTTTTTTCATTTTATTCATGTCACTATTCTTGTTCAATATTCATAAAAAGTTTTAAATTGCTCGATGGGTAGACTACGTATTTCACAGCATTCAATTCATTGGCAAGATCTTGCGCCATTGTTGGATGGTCCTACCCGCGTTAGCCTCAGCCCCGAGGCCAAAAAAGCGATTCGCGATTCCCACAAAGTTTTAAAAAAAATCATATCTTCCGGTCAACAGGTCTATGGTGTAAATACGGGCTTTGGCAAACTTAGCACTGTTTCTATTGGTCCCGATGACCTCAAACAACTTCAACTTAATTTGGTCCGATCCCATGCTTGCGGTGTGGGTAAACCATTAGATTTAGGCGTGACGCGCATTACCATGGTGTTGAAACTCATGACATGGGCCAAAGGGTATAGTGGCGTTCGGCCAAAGTTGGCTCAACTGTTGGTAGGAATGTTAAATCACGATATTTTACCTGTTATTCCAAGACAAGGATCCGTGGGCGCATCCGGTGATTTGGCACCCTTAGCCCACATGGCAAGAGCCATGATAGGCGAGGGGGATGTCCATTTTCAAGATCGCATAATGCCCGCCTTGCTGGCTTTAAAAGAAGCCAATTTAGAACCCACCATTCTTGAGGCAAAAGAGGGCTTAAGTCTCATCAACGGAACCCAAGTGTCCACCGCTTTGGGAATCCGTGCTTTATCTGAATCGCATAAAATTTTAGAGACGGCAGATATTGCAGGCGCCCTTTCTGCCGAAGCCAGTTTATCCACCCGGGTTGTGTTTATACCCAAGATACATAAATTGAAAAAACATCCAGGACAAGTGGCTTCGGCTACCAATGTATACAATCTGTTAAAAGGAAGTGACATTGTTCAATCTCACGATGACTGTGGCCGTATTCAGGATCCTTATTGTATTCGCTGTATTCCCCATGTCCACGGTTCAAGCCGTGAAATTTTTAGTAATGGGGAAGTAACTATCAACAATGAAGTGAATTCTATTTCGGACAATCCCTTGGTTTTTCCAAATGGAGATGTCATGAATTCCGGCCATTTTCATGCCGAGCCGATTGCCCAAGCATTGGATACATTATCCATTGCAATGGCTGAGATTGGCGCTATCGCCGAGCGCCGCGTCAATTATTTTATGAGGGGAATCGGCGACCGAATCCCAATGTTCGGTGCTATGAACCCCGGTTTAGAATCGGGTTTTATGTTGGCGCACGTAACAGCGGCAGCTTTAGCATCAGAAAATAAAACGTTGTCTCATCCCGCCAGTGTAGATTCAATCTCGACCTCGGCAGGACAAGAAGATTTTGTCAGTATGGCGCCTTGGGCCGGGCGAAAGTGTTTACGCATCCTTGCCAATGTAAGTATTATTTTAGCGATTGAAATTTTAGTCTCTGGAAATGTGAACCATCGTTTTCATAAAAAAATATCCTCTGGCAATGGGCTCATCCCTGTAATGAACCTACTGAAACGACACCATGTTTTAACCGAAAAAGATCACGCCTTAGCCGATGATATTCAAACCATTAACACATTGATTCAATCCAGAAAAATTGTAAATAGCGTGCAGAAGCGCATCAAACTACTTTAGCATTATGAAAAATCGACCACCATTTATTCAAGCATTAACCTTTGACGACGTACTCCTCGTACCGCAGGAATCCCACATTCTCCCAAGGGATGTCAATTTACAAACGCGCTTGACAAAAAGTATTTCCATGAATATTCCGTTATTGTCCGCCGCCATGGATACAGTAACCGAGAGCGATATGGCCGTAGCTTTGGCCCGTGAAGGCGGGATTGGAATTATCCATAAAAATTTATCCATCGAAAATCAGGTGCTCATGGTAGATCGTGTAAAACGATCTGAGAGTGGTATGATTATGAATCCCGTAACTTTGTCAGCGGATAAAACAATTAAAGATGCAAAAACGGTTATGTCCAATTACCACATCAGTGGATTGCCCGTTGTGGATGGGGGGAAATTGATTGGCATAATCACCAACCGCGATATCCGTTTTGAGACCGATGACAAATTGTTCGTTCGTGATAGAATGACGGCAGAAAATTTGGTAACTGTTCCTCAAGGTACAACGTTGGATGAAGCAAAAGAAGTGCTCCAAGAACACCGCATTGAGAAACTCCTCGTAGTGGATGATAATGGGAACTTAGCAGGGTTGATCACGGTGAAGGACATCCAGAAAAAAGAAGATTTTCCTAACGCATGTAAAGATGATAAAGGTCGTCTCCGGGTTGGTGCAGCCTTAGGTGTAAGTGGTGATGCCATGGAAAGGGCCCAAGCTTTGGCCGATGCGGATGTAGATGTCATTGTCATCGATACCGCTCATGGTCATTCAGCCGGCGTATTGAATTCCATCAGAAATATTAAAAAGTCTGTGGGTGACCTTCAAGTGATTGCGGGAAATGTGGCCACAGGCGAGGGAACAAAAGCACTTATTGACGCAGGGGTAGATTGTGTAAAAGTTGGGATTGGTGCCGGGGCCAGTTGTACAACTAGAATTGTCGCCGGTGTTGGCATGCCTCAATTATCCGGTATTATGAATTGTGTAGATGAAGCGCGGAAACATGATATTCCTGTTATTGCCGATGGGGGAATTCGCTACAGTGGTGATCTGTCGAAGGCGATTGCCGCCGGCGCCGAAGTCGTAATGTTAGGGTCAATGTTAGCGGGCATGGATGAAAGTCCCGGAGAGTTTATTTTATTCGAAGGTCGTCAGTATAAATCCTATCGCGGCATGGGTTCATTAGGTGCCATGCAAGAGGGGAGTGGCGATCGTTATTTTCAAGAAGGGGCCGAGGCGACCAAATTAGTACCAGAAGGTATTGAAGGGATGGTGCCCTATCGTGGTTCTGTCCGCAATTCGATTCACCAACTTATGGGCGGATTGCGATCCTCTATGGGATATTGTGGCGCTAAAGATATCGAAGATTTTTATGGTAAAGCGGTATTCATTCAAACCACTTCTGCCGGTGTTAAGGAGAGTCATCCTCACGAGGTGAAGATCATGAAAGAATCACCGAACTACCAAGTGTCTGATTCTTAATAATCGGGGAGTTATCCCCAATTAAGTTTTTATGAGTAACTCCATTCATAAAACAGATTTAACTAAAAACAAAAACCCCCAGCATTTGCAGGGGGTTTTTTGATGAATGGTATATAATCTATTAAATACTTTAGGCTGATAAAGAATTCAAGTGTCGCGTAATCTGTGATTTACGACGAGCGGCAGTATTCTTCTTCAAATGACCTTTACTGACCATTTTGTCTATATTGCTGACGGCACTTTTATAAAGGCCTTCAGCTTTTGTGGCGTCAGTGGATTCCATTACATTTTTAATGGCTGTTTTTAATTCGGACATTTTTGCCACGTTGAATTCGTGTCGTTTTTTGTCCTGACGTTCGCGCTTAATTTGTTGTGGATGTCTATCCATTTAAATCCTCAAATAATGTTTAAAATTTCGGATGCGAAGTTATTCTTTTTTTATGCACTTTGCCAAAAGAAAAAATCAGGATAAAAATTAAAGATGTTGTATTGAACTGTGACATTCATCACAAACACAAAACTTGAAAGGTCTTAATTTTAGAGTTACCATTTATTCCTATATCTATAGTATTTTCAGGAATGAATAAAGCCGACCATCTACGCAAAGTCCCTATCTTTACTGATCTTAATGAAACTGATTTGACCAAAATTGGGGAAAAAATGATTTCCCGCGTTTATGAAAAAGGGCAGATGATTCTTTTAGAAGAAAGTTCTGGGGAAACATTTTTTATTCTTACAAAAGGTGCCGTTAAGGTTACGCGTCTCAGTGATGACGGTAGAGAAGTTATCCTCGCTATATTAAGTGAAAGTGACTTTTTTGGAGAAATGTCCCTTTTAGATGGGGAAGGTCGATCAGCCAATATTGTATCCAATGATCATTCAGAAGTTTTAACTCTTTCTCGTAGTGATTTTCTCGATTGTCTTGAGACCTTTCCAAAAATTGCCATCGCTCTTTTAGAAGAATTAGCAGTGCGATTACGGAAGAGTGACCAACAAATTGAAAGTCTTTCCCTCAGTGATTCAGAACAGCGGATTGGTATTACACTCATTCGTTTAGCAGAAGAACTAGGGACAATTAAACGAGGTCATGTGACTGTCCAAAATTTACCCTATCAACAGGATCTCGCAAATATGGCAGGTACGTCACGAGAAACAGTTTCCCGCACCTTAAAATTATTTGAGGATAAAGCCTTGGTCAAGCGGGAAAATCGTGACCTTAAGATCTATAATTTTGACGATTTTCGTCAAGCATTCTCTTAAACTAAACGACATCATAAATGGATTCTGATACGCTAGATCGAATTCGATCGAACGATCACCGAACCCTTTCGAGAGTTATCAGCCAAATTGAGAATAACGGCGATATACCTGATTCGTTTTTTCACAATCTTCACATTCATGCGAATGATACTTTAAGAATAGGTATTACCGGTCCGCCTGGCGCAGGAAAAAGCACCCTTACTGATCAGTTAATTCAACAAATTTTATCCGATGGAAAAAGTGTCGGCGTAGTAGCCATTGACCCCACAAGTCCATTTACTGGTGGTGCACTTTTGGGTGACCGCGTTCGTATGAATCATTATATTTGGAATAATGATGTTTTCATCCGCAGTATGGGCTCCCATGGTGAATTGGGTGGCTTGGCTCGCAAAGCCCAGGATGTTGGTGATGTGCTTGCCGCCAGTGGCAAGGATGTAGTCATTCTCGAAACAGTTGGTGTAGGGCAAGGGGAACACGATGTAGCCAAAGCGGTGGATTTAACTGTAGTTGTGTTGGTGCCGGAATCTGGCGATGAGATTCAACTCATGAAAGCTGGACTTATCGAAATCGCCGATGTGTTTGTAGTAAACAAATCCGATCGAGATGGGGCCGGCCGGTTGGCGCAATCATTGCAAAGCATTCTCCATACCTTTACTCAAAAAGGACATTTAGAACCACCAATATTCTCAACATCTGCCGATAGAAAATCAGGTATTTCAGAATTATACATTGGGTTAAAAGATTTTATTAAAGTGATGGAAGAAAAAGGTGTAATGGTCCAAAAACAGTTGGATAGACATCGGAAACGAGTGTTCAATTTGGTTCAAGATCGATTGCTCTTGAAATTTTGGACTCAGCAAAAATTGGCAAAATTGGAGGAATCTATTCTCAATTTGGAAATATCCAATGCATCTCCCCATGAAGTGGCAAATACATTGTTGAATGGCAATGACTGAAGAACATAATTCAATGCATTTTCTTGATCATTTAGAAGAACTTCGTTGGAGATTAGTCAAATCACTTGGTTCCGTTCTTTTGGGTGCTGTCATCACATTTTTCTTCATTGACCAATTGATCGCATTTCTTATTCGCCCTACCCAGGATTTAGCTTCTCCAATGGATTTGCAGGTACTTAAAGTGCAGGGTATGTTTATGATAAAGTGGGGTATTGCTATGATTGGTGGTATTGTTTTATCTATTCCAGTCTTGACCTACCAATTATGGAAATTTATTGCGCCGGGACTATATTTAAATGAAAAAAAATACGCCGCACCTTTAATTATTTTTACCTATATCTCATTTTTGATCGGACTCATTTTTGCTTACACGGTTATCATTCCCTTTTCTTTGGATTTCTTCACATCGGTTGGAATGAGCGGTATCCAGAATAATTTTTCTATTAATTATTATTTCAACTTTATTACTTGGCTTATGATAGGCAGTGGATTCATATTTGAATTACCGGTGCTGGTATTTATTTTATCGATTATCGGATTGTTAACACCGGCATTCATGAGTCATTACCGTCGCCACGCAAGTGTAGTCATTTTAGTCTTGAGCGCATTTATTACGCCACCGGATCCTGTGAGTTTGGTTCTTATGGCCATTCCGCTTATGCTTTTATACGAATTTAGTATTGGTGTGAGTTGGTTGGTAAATCGAAAGAAACAGGGGTAATTTGCATCTGTGAAACAAGACCTTAAATCACTGAAACATATTACTGATCCGATCTTTGAGGATATAAAGCTCTTCGAACAGGAATTTCGTAACGCACTTCGTTCTGAAGTACGTTTGATCAATTTGATCGGTAAATACATCCTAAGGCATAAGGGGAAGCATATTCGCCCTGTCCTGACGATTTTGGCCTCCCGTGTTTGCGGTCAGCCAACAGTCAACAGTTATCGTGCTGCCGCAATGATTGAATTACTCCACATTGCAACACTCATTCATGATGATGTGGTGGATGAAGCTGAAAAGCGCCGAGGATTTCCTTCAATCAAAGCAGTATGGAAAAACAAAATCGCTGTCCTTATGGGTGACTTTATGCTCAGTAAAGCACTCATCAATATGGTTGGATTGAGAGATTTTTCTGCCTTGCAGTTGATCGCCGATACAGCGGAAAAACTCAGTGCCGGTGAAATTCTCCAAATAGAAAAATCTCTGACTAAATCCATGACTGAAAAAGTCTATTATGACATGATCTACCAGAAGACAGCTTCACTGATTTCTACAAGCTGTGAATTGGGCGCCATTACATCAACGGGAAAAGATAAAGATCGAAAAGCTATGGTTACTTATGGAACAAAGTTGGGAATGGCTTTTCAGGTAAAAGACGATCTTTTTGATTTATTGGGCAATGAAAAGCAAACTGGGAAAGATATCGGCGCCGATATTAAAAGAAATATGGTAACACTGCCCTTGATTCATACTTATGAAAAACTCTCGAGGACGGAAACGCGACAAGTTAAAAAGATTTTATCATTGAAAAAGAAGACAACCGCAAATTTGAATGATCTCAAAGAGATTGTCAGTTCTGCCGGTGGTTTCAACTATGCTGAACAAAAAATAGAGGAATTCAATCACCAGGCACTGGATGCCATTTCACCTTACCCGGATTCACCGTATAAGCAATCCATGGTGGACCTGATTAGTTTTAACGCACAACGCACAGGCTGATTTAATGACCACTCCTCGGACCATTCTGGTCCTGCGTTTCAGTTCAATTGGAGATATTATCCAAACCACATCTGTGGTTGGTACTCTTAAAAAATATTTCCCCGAATCACAAATTGATTTTATAACCCTTTCTAAATTTGCATCCCTATTAGAGGGACATCCCCATATAAATAAAGTCCATGCCCTAGATATAGATGCGGGTTATACAAAACTCCGCCAAACCGGTTTTGAGATGGAAATGATGGGTTATGATTTGGCCATTGATCTCCATAATTCAACACGATCTCAGATTATTCGAAGAGGATTTGTTACAACCAAGAATGTGCATATAAAAAAACCACGATGGCGGCGCTTTAAATTATTTGCATTTCGTAAAAATGATTTCGCTGCGGATTTTACCGTACGCACGTGGCTTCACGAACCGATTGCTGACTTACTGCCAGGTGATTTTTCGATAGAGAATACACAGTTATTTGTTTCGGATGTGGAAAAGAACAGTGCGCGTGAATTGCTGCGAAAATCAAAAATGGATGGAAAATATTTCGTTATTACCCCGGGAGCCGCTTGGGCGCAGAAACGCTGGAGTGGGGAGAAATATGCAAAAGTGATAGACGATTGTGTAAATAAATATAACCTACATCCTGTGCTAATTGGTGGTGTGACCGATGACATTTGTGATTTGATTAAAAATAGTGCAGATTCCACTGTGATTGATGTTCATGGTAAAACAAATTTAAGAGAATCATTGGCAATCGTGAGTCAAGCAGAGTTTGTCCTAGGCAGTGACACAGGATTCCTCCATGCAGGTGAAGCATTAGGCATACCTGCAATAACGTTGCTGGGTCCCACTTCAAGGGAAACAGGTGCCGGTGTATTCCTCGAGGAATCTCAGGTTGTCCAAAATGAAGATATTTGGTGTCGTCCCTGTTCTCAAAACGGTAGTACACCATGTTATCGCAAAAAACAATATTGTATGACAAAGATTGAACCTGAACATGTATCATCCGCTGTATCAAAGGTGTTGGCAATATGATATATTGGAAGATTATTTATAATTTAATAATATTGCCTATCCTTCTCATTTTTGGATTAGTCGGATCTATATTTAATAAAAAAATACGAGATGGAATGATTGGCAGACTGCGGTCGTACCAAGAATTAAAATCCTTTATGGAAAATGTAGGAAAAGGGAGAACAATTTACTGGTTCCATGCTGCCTCTCATGGTGAATTTGAACAGGTAAAACCGGTCTTGGTCGGGTTAAAAGAGGTTGAACCACATGCTTTGTCTATTGTGAGTTTCTTCTCACCATCCGGGTATAATAATGTCAATGATGAGCATATTGATTGTAAAATATATTTACCGATTGATTTACCTTGGGTAGTTAAAAAATGCCTTCGACTGGTTCAACCTAAAAAATTAATCTTAGCAGCTTACGATGTTTGGCCCAATATGATTTGGGCATCCAGATCATTAGGCATTCACTCCGCTTTATTTGCCGCGCGATTTTCAGAAAATACATCCAAGCTTTCTCCTGGAATTCGAAATTTTTATCGGAATGTTTATGGCTGTTTTTCTGCAATTTATACTATTACAGATCAAGATCATGAACGGCTGCAAAATATTTTATATCCAATTGGAAAGCCCATTGTTCGTGTATTAGGAAATCCGCGATATGACCAAGTAAAAAATAAGGCAGATAAATTTACCACAGAGCGGACAGAGTCGGTGCTTTTGCGACCGAAGCGACTTTTTGCAGGGAGTATTCATAGTGAAGATGAACAAATAATCTTAGAATCTATTGTTAGCTTATTGAGAGAAATTGATGACCTTTCTTTGGTTTGGGTACCCCATGAGCCCAGCGAAAGAATTGTTTCTGATGCTGAAACTTATTTTCAATCCAAGCATTTTACCACGGCAAGATTGGGTTATAAAAATCCGGATCAAATTAAGGAACGGGTAATCATTGTAGACTCTATTGGGAAGTTGTCTCAATTATATTGGTATGGGCAAATTGCCTATATCGGCGGTGGATTCTCGACGGGTGTTCATAATGTGATGGAACCGGCCATTGCTCGATTGCCAGTATTCTTTGGTCCCCGTTATAAGAATTTTAATGAAGCAGAAGAGTTGATTGCTGATGGGGGTGGTTTCTCCATAGACACGGGCACTGATCTCTATCTTGGCATTAAACAGCTCTTTGAAGATAGAAGTGCTTTTATTAAAGCGAGTTATTCCGCCACGGATGTAATTCACAGAAATTTGGGTTCAGCTACACGGATTGTGCGAAACCTAATCCATGATTGACCCTGTTTCTTTTAATTTGAATTTTCAAAAATTTGAAAATTCAAATCATTTTTCCTTTTCTCCCGGACTCCATGTGCTTTACGGTGAAAGCGGTTGTGGGAAATCTCAATTTATACGATTGTTGGCGGGGTATGAAACAAACTCGGAATCCAATTTTTCATTTAGTGATATTTCAATTCCTAAAACAATTCAGATCGTTTTTCAAAACCCTGAAAACCAAATTTTGGCCCATACTCTTGAATCTGAATTAGCATTTGGGCCTGAATGTTTATCTTTAATTCCCAATGATCTTCAGAATAAACTTGCAAATTTAAAATCTGAACTTCCTTTTGTAGATAATTGGGATCGTCATCCTTCATCTTTAAGTGGGGGCGAAATGGAAATGCTAAACCTTGTAACGGCGTTTAGCACCAACCCATTGTTAGTGCTGATTGATGATGGTTTATCCTTTTTGAATCAAGAATCAAAAGTAGAATGGGTAACGTGGATTCGTAACCAAATTCAAGATAAGAAAATAATTCTCTGGTTTACATCTGATCCAGAAGATTTAAGGCTCGGTGATTCAAAATGGATATTAAGTTTATCTGAGTTAAAAGAAACAGATAATAAACAAAGCTTTGTAGATTATAACTACCATCATCCCCAAGGGAAACTTGCGCTTTCTATTAAGAATCTTAATTTCAGTTATGAAAATAATCCGCAATCGGTGATTGACAATTGGTCATGTGAAATAAGTCACGCCCGGTCTATCGGTTTAATCGGAAAAAATGGTAAAGGAAAAACAACTTTATCGAATTTAATGACAGGGCTCATTCAACCGAATAGCGGTCGAATCGAAATGATTTTGAATGGACAAATTCCCAAAGTTGCCGCGTTAGATCAATTTCCAGAACGCATGTTGGGTCCCGATTCATTAGGTTCACTTTTATCTGAATTGGTGGCAAATAAGAAAATGAATTCTCATTTGGTTAATAAATGCATCAATAGACTCAATTCTTACCAGATCAATTGGGATATAGTTAAAGAACAATCGGCTTTAGATATTCCATGGTCCACATTACGGATGGCATTGATCATTATTCTGGCCCATTGTGATTATGACGTTCTTATTTTAGATGAACCAACCTTTGGACTCGGCTGGGAACAGAAGTTAATTTTAAGTCGTTTTTTTCAAGAGATTATGACTAACAAATATTTGATTCTCATTTCTCACGATAAACAATTCGTGTCGGCCCATTGTGACTTTATCTATAATTTAGATTCACAATCGGTAAAACAAAATCAAAACGTAACCTATGCCATCAAAGACTAGAATAACTGACCCCACTCGAATTTTAACCTTGGCTAATATAATTAGTCTTGGCCGTGCTTTGTTGGCAGTTCCCATCGTTTATACCATGCGGGATCCGGACTTAGGGACAATTACATTTATACTAATTGTTTTGGCTGTACTCTCGGATACTTTGGATGGGTGGGTGGCTCGCAAAGCGCATGAAGTGACTCATTTCGGCAAATGGATTGACCCTATAGCCGACTTTGCTTGTATTCTCACGGTGGTGTCTTATTTAACACTGGTAGGTCGATTCCCGGGATGGTTTTTCATTTTTTACCTAGCGCGATATGTTTTTATCGCAATCTCTGCAATCTATTTTTTGAACCATAATCATTTCATTCTCAGCGCAAATTGGTGGGGGAAATGGGCCGCTGGTATAACGGCACTTGCTTTAATGGTTCATATTTGGCCTTGGGAGGCATTCCCTTGGATGCAGGAGGTTACCATATATATCGCTACATTTTTATTATCCGTAAGCTGGATTGTTTATATCAAAACATTTTATTTGAAATTTAAAGAGATTAGATAAATGGCCTTTATGGGTAAAATATTCAAGGCGCTTCGCCGGACGCGAGAAACGGTAGCTGATGCTTTTGAAACGGTGATGAATAAGAAAGTTAGTGTGGAATCACTGGAGGATCTGGAAGATACCTTAATCTCAGCCGATATGGGTTTCGAGACAGTGGAAGCGGTCCTGGAGGTGGTAGAAAAAAACCGCAAAGAAGAATTTATCCATAAAGTTGAAGAATATCTGATTTCTGTTTTACCCGAAAAATTAAATGAAGAATTAACCCAATCAAAGCCAATCGTACTTATGGTGGTGGGGGTAAATGGAACTGGGAAAACAACATCCGTGGCAAAGTTGGCAAATCATTATAAATCAATGGAAAAAAAGGTTTTGCTCGTGGCAGCAGATACCTACCGCGCCGCAGCCGTGGAGCAATTACAAATCTGGGCGAATCGGTTGGATGTGAACATTGTTTGTAACGATAAGTCCCAACAGCCATCGGCAGTTTTGTTTGATGGTTTATCGGCGGCTAAATCCCAAAAAGTTGATATTGTAATTGTGGATACGGCAGGCCGATTACATACCTATAAAAACCTCATGGCAGAATTGGAAAAAATGTATCGTGTTGCCGAAACGCGATTCCCAGATTTTGAAATTCACTCACTGATTACATTGGATGCTAGTTTGGGACAAAATTCATTAATCCAAGCGCGGGAGTTTGCCAATACGGTTCAAGTCGATGGTGCTGTTTTGACTAAGATGGATGGTACTGCAAAAGGGGGTATTGTTTTCCCATTATTCAAAGAATTGGATATTCCTGTGAAATTTATTGGCGTGGGAGAAGATCTTGCTGATCTTTTTGTCTTTAATCGAATTGAGTACGTACAAGGATTATTGGGGACGGCAGAAGAAGAATGAGTGACAAAAATCAAAAATTGAATTTGATTAGCCTGGGTTGTGCCAAAGCATTGGTTGATTCTGAAATTCTTTTAGGTGGACTTAAAAATTCCAATTTTGATATTACACAAGAACCAGAAGAAGCGGACACCATTGTGGTAAATACCTGTGGGTTTTTGGATATGGCTAGAGAAGAATCAATCGAAACGATTCTTCAGGCGGCTGAACTGAAAAAGTCCGGAAAACTAAAACAGCTCGTGGTTATGGGGTGTCTATCCGAAAGATATCCAGAAGAATTGGCAACAGAAATTCCCGAAGTAGATCGCTTTTTTGGCAGCAATGATCATAAACAAATTGCATCATTTTTGACAGGGAAAGAATTTGCCCAGGATGATCCATTGTTTTATCGCTCCTTGATGACCCCCAGTCATTATGCCTATTTGAAAATTGCCGAAGGATGTGACAATGGTTGTTCGTTTTGTAGCATTCCCATTATGCGGGGATTGCAGAAAAGCCGTGGCATTGACTCCATTATGTGGGAAGCGGAAAAGTTGGTTGAACAAGGCGTAAAAGAAATGCTGGTCATCGCCCAGGATTCCACCAGTTATGGCTGGGATCTTAAACCAAAAAAATATCTCAGCGATTTAATATTAGAATTGAATAATCTCGATATTGATTGGATTCGTCTCCATTATGCCCATCCAGCCCATTTGTCACAACGGATTATTGATTCAATGGCAGAATCAAAAAGGGTATGCCGATATTTAGATATGCCCATTCAACATGGTTCGGATAAAATTTTAAAATCCATGCGACGAGGATTAGGGCAAGAGGGTATCCGTAATCGTGTACAAAAGTTGCGAAAAGCAATTCCTGAAATTCGAATTCGAACCACACTCATTGTGGGATATCCCGGTGAGACAGATGACCATTTTAAAGAATTATATGATTTTATAGAAGAAATGGAATTTGACCGCTTGGGCGTTTTTACTTATTCAGAAGAAGAAGGCACTTTGGCAGAAGCGCTCGATGACAATGTTCCAGCTGAAGTAAAAAATAACCGAAAAGCTGCCATTATGGATATGCAAGCGAGTATTAGTTCAGAGAAGAATGAAGCTATGATTGGGCAAACTTTTAAAGTATTGGTGGATAAAAGTGGCGATACCGTTTCGGTGGGACGGACGGAATTTGATTCACCTGAAATTGATAATATCGTGCACATTAAGGCTGCGCTACCAAAAGGCGAATTCGTTAATGTAAAAGTTGAATCGGCCAACGAATTTGAATTGATTGGAAGCCCTATTTAAGAACTGGGAAGCGCTGGGAGCATCCCTGCTCGCCTTCTTTTACTGTCATCCCGGGCGAAGCATGAGACCCGGGAACCAAAACCTCAACCCGATTTAACCAATTCTTAACATGTTGGTTTTCAACATTATTTAGATCAATTATAACAGGCTGTTGAAATCGGATCTTGGGAAATTTGGAACCTTAAATAATGGGTATTCACCGAAAAATATCCCAAAATTTTTGGTGTCTCGGTCCCATTCGCATCACCATAGGTCCCATTCACATCACCATAGACCCGTTCACAACACTATAGACCCGTTCACAACATCTCATGATGCATTGTAAATTTTTCGGATTAATGTCCGGGCGTGAATAATTCCAAGCCAATAACAAAAGTCCAACAAACAGAGCAGGGCATTTCAGTATTACTCGTCGATGATGAAGCTCACGGCTTGGCTGCCTTAATGGACGTTATCCAAAACATGGATAATGCGATGCTTTGTAGCGGTGCTAAATCGGTCCGTGAAGCTATAGCAATTGCAGAAAAAAATCATGTAGATATTTTAATTTCGGATTACCATCTCGGTGATGGGACAGGCTTAGATATATCGACACAATTAAACTTAATGCTTAAAACAATCATTATTTCTGCAGATGTTGCCGTAAAAAAGATTGCAGAAAAAATGAATATTCCCTTCTTAATTAAACCAATCGTAGCCAAAGAACTGGAAACGATGATCAATCAATTATCTTCAAAAACCAACAAGGAAGTAAAATGATAAATTTTACCTTTAATCCCCTTTCTTTAAAGAATAAACTGCCCATTCTTTTTATAACACTACTAATCAATACAAGTCTTTTTGGGCAGGAAGCACCCGCCATGACGATTACAGCCCGTGTTGGGAGTGATGCAATCGTAACCACCCTTGCCGGTAGTGGTACCGCAACTTTCGCCAATGGTACGGGTGGCGACGCTAGTTTTAATTTTCCTAAGGGCCTTGCGGTGGATGGGAGTGGCAATGTTTATGTTGGGGACTATTATAACCATAAAATACGTAAAATCACATCTTTAGGCGTGGTCACCACCCTCGCTGGTAGTGGTACCGCAACTTTCGCCAATGGTACGGGTGGCGACGCTAGTTTTAACACTCCTGAAGGCGTTGCGGTGGATGGTAGTGGCAATGTTTATGTTGCGGATAGAATGAATCAGATAATTCGTAAAATCACTCCATCCGGTGTTGTAACCACCTTCGCAGGGAACAGCGTTTATGGCTTTATAAATGCTACTGGTACATCCGCTAGATTTAAATACCCTGAAGATGTTGCGGTGGATGGTAGTGGCAATGTTTATGTTGCGGACAAGGGTAATCATTCAATACGCAAAATAACATCCTCTGGTGTGGTGACGACTTTAGCCGGCACTGGTATTTCCGGTTCCACAAATGCTACGGGCACAGACGCTAGTTTTAACAATCCTACCGATATTGCGGTAGATGGTAGTGGGAATGTATATGTGGCAGATGCGGGCAATTATTTAATACGCAAAATAACGCCATCCGGTGTAGTCACGACCTTGGCCGGTAGCGGCAGCGCGGTTTCCACGGATGGCGCCGGTACATCAGCCAGTTTTGATAAACCTTCCGGTATTGCGGTAGATGGTAGTGGCAATGTTTATGTTGCGGATTACAATTCTCATTTAATACGGAAAATAACACCTTCAGGTGTGGTGACGACTTTAGCCGGAAGTAGTCTAGGGTCCACTGATGCTACGGGTGCATCCGCTAGTTTTTACAATCCTCTGGGCGTTGCGGTGGATGGGAGCGGCAATATCTATGTGGCGGATTTTAGGAATCATAAAATCCGTAAAATTACCACAAGTACCGCTATTGCCAGTGGTTCCATCACCAATGATGGCACATTAACAATGACATTCACCAGTAGCGAAGCAACTTCAGATTTAGTTGTGGGCGATGTGTCCGTAACCAATGGTGGTTTAAGTTCCTGGAATGTTACATCTTCGACAGTTTATACAGCGACGTTTACCCCCAGTGGTGATGGTGCAGCCACCATAGATGTGGCCGCCAATACTTTCACTGATGCCTCTTCAAATAATAATTCAGCAGCTACACAATTTACATGGACTTACGACGGCACGGCCCCCACTGCAAGTTTGGTTTATACAATAAGTGGTAGTGCAGTGACAGCTGTGAAAGAAAATGATGTTGTGACCATTACGGCCACCTTTGATGAAGATATTGCGGACAGTCCTGTGATGCAGATTTCTGGTAGTGGTGTTACTACGATTAGTGCCACTAATATGACCAAGGTCAGCGCTACATCTTATACCTATATTTGGACGGTTGGCAGTGGCGATGGTACCCAGACTTGGGCTTTGGCAACGGGAAAAGATGAGGTAGGTAATGGCGTTACCACGACACCCACAAGTGGTGCAACTATTAGCGTAGATAATACGGCACCTACCATTAGTAACACAACAATGTCGTCTGACAACAGTGCGATTTCAGTAACAATGTCAACTGCTGTATATAATTCAACGAGTGGGAGTGGAGATTTAGACGTTTCAGATTTTACATTATCAATCAGTGGTGGGAATGCCACATTATCCAGCGCTAATCCCACGAGTATTACTATAAGCGGGAATGTTTACACTTTAGGGATATCTTTAAGTGGAACGCCTAATGGTTCTGAGGAAATTACAGTTTTATTGGTAGATAATAGTATTTATGATGGTGTTGGAAATGAAGCTTATTCATCTATCACCTATATTGTTGGTGATACTGGACCTGGAGGTGGAAAAATATTTTTTGCCAAGAGTTCATATTCCAATACATCTATTAGTGGAACCATTAGTGGTGGCCCGATAAGTGGTCAAACTATCAGCACGATGACGACCTCTTTGACATCCTCACAACTTGCCGCACTTTCATTTGATTATATGGAAGCGGCTCCTGCAAACTGGGATGGCGTCGCAGCTACGGATCCAAAACGACCCTATGAAAGCCAGAGTGGAGACGAAATTGCAGTAGATGATGATGGTATTTTAATAGGTACAGGTCAAGCCAATACCGATGCGCTTGTTACAAAATTCCAAAATGATGATTCGGCAAGTGATAACGCTGCTCTTTTAACAAACTCGGCTGCAATCAATGGTTATTCTAATTGGTTTTTACCATCGATTGAAGAACTCTCCCTCATGTTTACAAATTTATATGTTAGTGGCGATATCGGTGGATTTGGAACTGCAGCAAGCGTCGGTGAAAATTTAAGTTATAGAAGTTCTACCGATGGCAGAATGTTGAATTTTGACTGGAGTCCTTATACCGGCAATACTAATGATTGGGATAATGATGGCGGATCACGACATGTCCGTCCTGTAAGAAGTTTTATCTCTTCTGGTAGTAATACTAACAGTTTGTTTGATCAAACCGCACCCACCATGACCATTACGGCCACAGATGGGAGCAATGCAGTGAGCAGTGGTTCCACAACCAGTGATGGTACACTAAGTTTAACATTCACTTCCAGCGAAGCCACCTCAGATTTAGTTGTGGGTGATGTGTCTGTAACCAATGGTGCTTTAAGTTCCTGGAATGCTACTTCTTCAACGGTTTATACAGCCACTTTTACACCTTCTTCCGATGGTGCAACTACCATTGATGTGGCCGCCAATACATTTACAGATGCGGCAAGTAATGATAATACAGCCGCGACACAATATACTTGGACTTACGACGGCACTGCACCGACAGCTTCTTTAGCTTATACCGTTAGTGGTCGTGCAGTGACATCCGTAAAAGAAAATGATGTGGTCACAATTACCGCCACTTTTGATGAAGATATTGCAGACAGTCCCGTGATGCAAATATCCGGTAGTGGTGTTACCACAGTTTCTGCCACCAATATGACGAAAGTCAGTGCTACGTCTTATACGTATTCCTGGACGGTAGGAACAGGAGATGGTACCCAAACATTTGCACTCGCTTCTGGAGAAGATGAGGCCGAGAATGGTATTACCGCGACACCCACAAGTGGTGCAACTATTACCGTAGATAATACAGCACCAACTTCGGCAGATATAACCCTTACTCTGGATGAAGATGGAACGCATACATTTGCATCCAGTGATTTTACCGTTTCAAACGGACCATTTGATGGTATCAAAATCATGTCGATCGAAACGGCCGGTGCATTAAAAAACAATGGGACTGATGTAGTGGCCAACGATATGATTCCTGATGTGACACTATTAACCTTTGCTCCGGCGGCCAATGCCAATGGCAGCACCTATGCCACTTTTACATTTAAAGTGAATGATACCGTGGGAAACTTGAGCACATCTGCTTATACCGCAACCATGAGTGTAACTGCCGTGAATGATGCACCAATCGCAACTGCATTAACTTCTACAGTAGATGAAGATGCGCCAGGCGGAACCAATATCACCTTAGCTGGCACAGACGTCGAAGGAAGCACCCTTACTTATGGATACTCAACTCCTGTGAGCGGTACCTTAACCGGAACGGCGCCTGCGCTCACATACACCCCTTTTGCCAACTATAATGGTACGGACAGATTTAAGTATGTGGTGAATGACGGTACAATCAACAGTGATTCAGTGTCTGTTGAGATTACTATTGCAGCGGTGAATGATATTCCAGTGGCGACAGCATTGACTTCTACAATAGATGAAGATGCGCCCGGTGGAATCAACATCACCTTGTTAGGAACTGATGCAGATGGGAGTCCACTTTCTTATGGCTACACCACACCAGTAAGTGGTACCCTAACCGGAACGGCGCCTGCGCTCACATACACCCCTTTTGCCAACTATAATGGTACGGACAGATTTAAGTATGTGGTGAATGACGGTACAATCAACAGTGATTCAGTGTCTGTTGAGATTACTATTGCAGCGGTGAATGATATTCCAGTGGCGACAGCATTGACTTCTACAATAGATGAAGATGCGCCCGGTGGAATCAACATCACCTTGTTAGGAACTGATGCAGATGGGAGTCCACTTTCTTATGGCTACACCACACCAGTAAGTGGTACCCTAACCGGAACGGCGCCTGCGCTCACATACACCCCTTTTGCCAACTATAATGGTACGGACGGTTTCAAGTACGTGGTGAATGATGGAACAATCAATAGTGATTCAGTTTCTGTAGAGATTACGATTGCGGCGGTGAATGATATTCCAGCCATTACCTTGGCTTATACGGATTCTTTGTTGGTGGATCAGACCATAACTGAGGGAATGCTATTCCCGAAAGAAGCCACATCCACAGCCACGAACCAGTTTGCTATTACAGATATAGATGACACGAATATGGAAAGTGCCGTGGTTACCATTACGCCTTACTATATGGGTGAAGATACCTTGGTATTCGGTGCTGCAGGGACCAAAGTATTGGCCTTTGTTAAAACTGGCGACGGTACAATAACAGCTCCTTATGTTGGTACTTATACCTACACAGGATCAGAAAATATTACCGCTTACATGGATCACTTGAGTGATCTAAAGTATCAAAACACCAAAGGGAATAATTTAACCACCGCACCCAGAACAGTAACACTTACCGTGAATGATGGTGATGGCAACAGCAATACGGTGAGCCGTGTGTTGGATGTGAAGATTACCAACCGTGCACCCGTAGCCGTAGCCCTCTCCCAGGATGGGAATGAAGATGGGAGTATGGCCATTACCTTAACCGCAACGGATGAAGATGATAATCCGTTAACATACACCGTAACGAATCAACCGATGCATGGTGGCATCTCAGGTACACTACCGGTGTTAACCTACACACCAAATCCAAACTACTTTGGTGAAGACAGCTTTCGCTATATTGCCAATGATGGCATTATCAACAGTGATACAGCCACCGTTACATTAACCGTAAAGAATGTACAGGATGCACCCAAACCTTTCGCTTGGGTGAGCGTGTTGGCGGACACGGTAAATATTACGGGAGATAACCTGACGGATATTTATACCCTTAACTGGGATGAGAGTAAGGATGTGGATAACGAGACAGTGGATTATTTAATCACAATAAGGGTGGGACAATCACCGGCTGTTCATTTTGAAGATACAACCGGTACCACGTTTAATATCTCCTATCAAGACTTCGTGGATAACGCATTTGAGCGGTTCCCAATGCTCCCTAGAGTAACGGTTCACTTTGGTGTATTGGCTACCGATGGTATTGATACGGTGAATGTTACAGGCGAAGATCGTACCGTCATGGTCAATCGCTATGACTTTCTCGCCACAGGCGAAGCAGGTTTCCCGGAAGTCTTCGCGCTCCATGAAAACTATCCAAATCCCTTTAACCCCAGCACTACACTGAGTTTTGACTTGCCTAAAATCAGTAATGTGAATATTACGATTTACAATATGCTAGGACAGAAGGTAAAAACATTTTCTATGCAAAACACATCCGCCGGTTACCATAGTGTACGGTGGAATGGAACCAATGATTTAGGAGAAAGAGTGAGTACAGGTATTTACCTGTATCAATTACACACGAGAGAATTTGTGAAAACCCGTAAAATGGTATTCATGAAATAAAAATCTTTAAGCATGATTTGGATTTGCTCTCCAATGCTTAAAGTAAGATGATCGATACACATGCGAGTAAAAGCCCTCTCTGGTAAGTCGGAGGGGGCTTTTTTATTATATTGAACCAACCTTCTTTCTTACGGTCATACACCCTCTTTTAATGTCATCCCGGGCGAAGTATGAGACCCGGGAACCAAAACCACAGTGCGATTTAACCAATTATTAGCATGTGGGTTATCAGCATTATTCAGATTAATTGACTTAGCCAGTGGAACGACATAGGGATTTCCAAAAGTGAGTAAGGGCGTACTATCGTTATTCAGTCTGGATATTGGATGTCTTTCAGATTCCGGGATGACAAGGGGAGGGATTAATTGCGACTGCGTCCATCAATAATGATTGTTTGTAATTTACTTTTTAACCTTTCAACTACTTGAGGATGATCCTGAGAGACATCGTTCAATTCACCAATATCTTCATTAAGATTAAAAAGCGCATATTCTGGAACAGTCCATAATTTCATAGACAAATCGCCATTATACATTTTTTTTGCATCATGTCTTTGAAGTTTCCATTCGCCAACACGGAGGCCATAAGTTCCTCGAAGACCATTGTCCTGGGATACAATATGATTTCTGCCTTTAGCGCCATCTTTACCTAACAGTGCACCCAACACATTAAAACTATCTAAAACGCCGTCTTTAGGCAACGGAACGCCTGTCAATGCTGCCATACTTGCAGCTAAGTCAATGGTGGATATCATTTCATCAGAAACACCTGGTTGTATTTTCCCTTTCCAATAGGTGATGAAAGGCGTTCGTGTACCTCCTTCTCGAACAGTATATTTTCCACCACTGTAAGGACCGGCTGGTTTATGGTTACCCAATGCTTCATTGGCAAAATCGTCGTAACCATCATCCAGAACGGGCCCATTATCTGAGACAAAAATAATCAAAGTATTTTCCGTTAGATTAAGGCGATCCAGTGTCTTCATAATTTCACCCACATTCCAATCTAACTGAACAATGGCATCGCCACGGAAACTCATTCCCGATTGCCCTTGGAATCGTTCATGAGGCATTCGGGGTACATGAATGTCGTGGGAAGAAAAGAAAAGAAAAAATGGATTATCCTTATTGTCTTCTATCCATTGGTTGGATTGTTTTTGCCATTCGTCTGCTAAATCTTCATCTCTAAAGCGAGCCGCATGTCCGCCAGTATAGAACCCAATCCTGCCAATACCATTATGAATGGTATTGTTGTGGCCATCATTCCAATTCATTTTTAGGGTATTGCGGTGGGTGATGCCCGTGGGATGATTTTCACTGGGTTTTTTACGGCCAACCCAAAGGGGATCGTTCGGATCGAGATTCCGTACACGGTGATTCTCAACGTACACTTGGGGGACACGGTCGTTTGTAGTGGGAAGAAGAAAATTATAATCAAACCCAATTTCTCTCGGACCGGGATTTAGCTCACCATTCCAATCGGGACCTTCTGGACCGCCCAATCCCAAGTGCCATTTTCCGATAACTGCCGTTTTGTAGCCTGATTTCTGTAATAATGATGCTATAGTTTCTGTTCCAGGTTTAATAATGGCCGGTGCATTTGGAGGCGCAATGCCTGTTCCTTTTTTACGAAAGGCGTAAGAGCCGGTAAGGAATGAATATCGCGTTGGGGTGCAAGTAGAAGCGGAGCAATATCCACTGGTGAATTTCAGACCACCTTCTGCTAGTTTATCAATATTGGGTGTTTTTACATTTTCCGGTTTGGCGCCGTATGCGCCCACATCGCCGTAACCCAAATCATCCGCCATGATGACAATAATGTTGGGCCTTTCAACTGTATCTTTCGATGAACATGAAAACACCAGAATGGACAGAATTAAAAATGAATATTTCATAATATGTTATCTTTCATTTTTGATCATAGAATGCTTTGATTTCTTTAGCATACTTCATCATGAGGTCATTGGGGATGGGGAGTAGAAGGTTGTACTGGGTAATCTTCCATTCAGTATCTACAATCTTTAATGCGCCGGTTCCTCTGAAATTGCCATAACTCTTACTATATAATATTTCATCAAACCAAGCCGTCTTTCCATCATCAGAAAAAAATACATTTCGTTCTGTCATGATGTATGTCCAACCCTTGCCGGTGGCCATGCGTTTGGAAGCGTATTCATCGAATTCCGATTTTGTCCATCGCTCGTTTATATCTGTTCCCAAAAAGACAGCATCTTTAGAAAACAACGCCATATACTTTTTGGCTTTAGCTTCTGCAGCATAAAGGTGAAGGTTGTCCAATATATTTTCTACCGCATCTGTGTTAGCAATATTTTGGGAGAATGAGATGGTGCTCAAAAAAATTGTAAGGATACATTTTTTCATTTATTAAATCCTGTCGTAATTATGTGTATTAATTCTTTTTCATATTTGTTATGTAAAACGTCACTTCATCGTCGGCAGTCTGCAAATTCCAATCAATAGAAATTTCACTGGGATTGCCATAGGCATTATCATATTTAATTTCGAATTGGTGTGCTTCTTCAACAGCAGTTTTGGATAAATCAAACAGTGCATTGATGGTGTGCCATTGTTCCGGGACGAGTTTCTGTGGTGGCAAGTTATCATCTGCAAATAAGACTGATTTAATGGTATCATTGTTTACAGATACACGAACCTCCCGAACCCATTCATCAATACAAAAACAGCTGGCGCGAAAGTTGAACTCATAACTGACCATATTATTTGATTGCCATTTATTGTAATTATTTTGCCAAGTAATGAGGTCCGATTCTGGTTCATTGTCGCAACCGATTAATAGGAATAGTATAGGGAAACATATTTTTGATAGCGTATTCACGGTCTAATTTCTAATGGAATGATTTCAAATTCAATTAGAAATTGAGAGATGCGCCCACTTAGTATTTTTTAAGAAAACTTCCACCATTGTCCGTGATATTAGACTCAATAGACAATAGGTCTAACACTGAATCATAAACGTCTGGTTGTTTGTATTCTTGACGCTTTAGTATGGATAATGGAATGGATGATTTAACAATCAAGGGTACATTTCTTTGCTCTGGAGGTAAAGGTATTCCCGGAGGCATGCCATGAAATACGCGATTATTTTCCATGAGTGATTCACCATGATCAGAAACATAAATAAATACATAAGGTACACCTGAACTATCCAGTTCATTTATAACGCCACCCAAAACATAATCCGTATAAACAATCGTATTGTCATATGAATTATATAATTCATCTATCGTGCATTCATTTACTACATCCGCATCCTCACACATGGGTTTAAAATGATAGAATTCAGGGGGAATCCGTCTTTGATAGTTGGGCCCATGACTACCGCCACCAAGGTGTAATACAATGAAACGATATCCGGATGTGTATGATTTAAGGTTTTCATTGAGCAAAGGAATAACATCTTCATCATAACATCGATCGCCATAGTTACAATTTGAGACTCTCGTTTGTTCGACTGTGCCACAATTATCATAGAGAGAAAAATGAGAATAACAGGCTGAATTTACTCCGGCCTTTGCAGTGATTGTGGCTAATGCCACATCCTGTTTTGAGAGTATCTCTGGTAATGCATATAAAGTTGAACCGTATTTTGCTACCCCATTAAGCAGATGAAGATCTTTATCTTTTGATAAGATTGGATTAGTATTTTGTCTGGTGTATCCATATAAGCTAAAATTTTTCTGCCGAGCTGATTCACCCACGGCGAGAACAACGACTAAATTATCTTGGGATAATGTGCGAGCAGAAACATTGATTTCCTTTCTCTCTCTATCAGGGAGATAGGCTTCGATACTTTTTTGTATAATACTAATCATACTTTGGTTATGATTGACTGGAATAAGTTGATGAAGTATATATTTTCTAGATGTATTTGCAGCCCGATGTATCGAGTCAAACTGTACATATAATAATGATAGAGCCAAAACTATTGATATTGAGAATAAGGTGATAGATCTCAATAAATATTTAATAGGTCCTGCAAAAGTTATCTGAACAAAATAAATCACAGTAATGGGTAAAATAATTAAGAATAAAATATATGGTATCATTTGGAATGATAACAGTCCCCATACTTCTGTAGTATCAGTATTAAATGTATTCATTATCATACTATGGTCTATGGCAACATCATATTTAGCAATAAAATATGCGGATAATCCACTCATTATGGTAAAGAAAATTGACAAAGGTTTAATCGTCCAGCGATGAGCCAAAAGTATGAATAAAGCTATGGATAGGCAAAGTCCAACAATATAAAATGCGATTATACCCACATAATCGAAGGTGTCTTTTAGGTAGAACCATTTAGAAATTTTATCAAAGTTTATGGCATTGTATATAATGTATGTTATTGTGGAGTATAAAAGGCAAAAAGAGGTATGAGAAACTTTGAATTTTAAAAGGTTGGTGTAGTTTTTTATCATGGTTTAATATTTTAATAGAATGGTTTTAAGTCTAATCTAGTCTGCCTCATTTATTAAAACAGGAATCGAATAAAAAGGATTTAATAGATTTAATCTATAATGGCTGGGCAAATAGAATGGAGAGAATAAATAACCCATATATAAGAGTTTTATGAGAGCGAGTGAATTTTGACATATGTATCTACCTATTCTATTTACTTAATTGTGCAAACCCTGGAGGCGATTTACGATGACTTGTCTGTTGTTCATAGGCATAAACATAACCCATAATTCTCGGTTCATCAAAATGTCGGCCTATAAAAGTAATACCAGCAGGTAATCCGTTTTTTGTAAATCCAGATGGTACTGTAATCGCGGGCATTCCAGTATGAGGGGAAATGTATTGGCTGTTGTCCCCTGCGGGACTTTCCATATCGCCCACCAAACGGGGTGGGTTGCTCCAAGTGGGATAAATGAATGCATCTATATTTGCTGCATCCATCGCATCGTTCACCGCTTTTGAGAAGGCAATATTTTTCGGTGAATGATAGAGGTCAATGCATATGGGATCTCGTTCATCGGGGGGTACTGTTTTCTTAAGGCTACCATCAATCATCTTTTCTATATAGGGTAAATACAAACCAGAATCCTTTACCTCTTGTAGTGACTTAACCGGCGCATTTTCTCCAAGAGAAGCGAGGTAGCTATTTACGTCATGTTGAAACACGTTACACCAAATCCCATCTATTAATTCATCATAATTGGGAATATCAAATGGGTCGACGATTATAGCGCCAGCAGCTTTTAAATCGGCAATGGCTTTTTCAGTTAATGTCACAATTTCAGGATTGGCCGTGGCCGTATCAATGTATCGGCGAAGGATACCGATATGTGCTCCTTTTAAGTTATTTAGCGATAAGTACTGTAAATAATCTTCTGGGATTTTTCCTTGAGATCGTTCCGTAATGGGATCATTTGGATCATAACCAGCAATGACTTCATAGATGCGGACTGCATCTTCTACAGTTCTGGCGAAAGGTCCGCCAATATCATTCCGAAGCATCAGAGGAATAATGCCGTCTCGACTTGTGGCGCCCATGGTAGATCGAATGCCAACAAGGTTATTATGAGACGATGGACCTCGTATGGAATTGCCTGTATCCGTTCCCAATCCAGCCAAAGCTAAATTAGCAGCCACGGCTGCTGCCGTACCACCGCTAGACCCAGCGGGAACTCGGGATAAATCATAAGGATTTCGAGTGACACCTGCAATTGAGCTCTCCGTTTTATAAGCGCTAAATGCCCATTCAGCCATATTGGATTTGCCCAGAATAATCGCCCCGGCCTCTCTGATTTTTTCTACTTGAAATGCATCGTCTGGTGCTATGGATCCTTTCATTGCTAATGACCCTCCTGTTGTGGGTAAATCATAAGTGTCGTAATTATCCTTAACAATAATAGGAATACCATGGAGTGGGCGAAGTAATCCCGTTTTTTTATACTCTGCATCTAACTCATCCGCTATTTTTAATGCATTCGGATTCACCACAACAATAGCATTCAATTTTGTAGATTGGTCGTATGCTTGAATTCTAGCCAAGTAGATTTCGACCAATTGTCGTGATGTTAATTCACCCTTTTCAAATGCAAGATGTACTTCTGCAATCGTGGTTTCTAAAACATTAAATTGCGATTTCGAGGACTTGTTTCTATAGCAAGAAAATATAACTAAAATGGATAGAATTGATACAATATGGAGATTGGTTATTTTTTTGAGCATAGGATTAACTGAGTTTGATTTAAAATAATTGAATCTATATTAAAGTTATTTTTACTTAATTCATAACCGAATATTTGGTGATCATTTTGTAATTAGGAGGAATGATCTTTAATTAAAATAGTTGATCTCTGCCATTGTATCGTATGATTTAACCGAGGTAAATTTGCCGTTATGACAGAGTTTAAACTTAAGTCAGACTTCAGTCCACAGGGGGATCAGCCTCAGGCCATAGATGGATTGGTCAAAGGCCTCAACAATGGGGACAAGCATCAAGTGCTTTTAGGTATCACCGGTTCTGGGAAAACATTTACCATGGCCAATGTGATTCAAAAAGTGCAACGACCGACCCTAATTATTTCTCATAATAAAACTTTGGCTGCCCAGTTGTATGGTGAATTCAAGCAGCTATTTCCTGATAATGCTGTGGAATTTTTCATTAGTTATTATGATTATTACCAACCTGAAGCTTATATGCCCATTACGGATACCTTTATTGAAAAGGATATGTCCGTTAATGAGGAGATTGATATTCTTCGTTTGAAAGCCACCAGTTCGCTACTCGAACGCAAGGATGTGATTGTGGTTAGTTCTGTGTCCTGCATTTATGGAATCGGTTCCCCTGAGGAATATAAAAGTAAAGTGATTCAGCTTAAGAGGGGTTCGGTACTGAATCGGAAAAAGTTTTTAAAAAGTTTGGTAAATATTCACTATCGCAGGAATGATACGGTCTTTGAGCGCAGTTCGTTTCGTGTCCGTGGTGATGTGATTGAAATTTATTTAGCCTACGAGGAAGTAGGTATTCGCGTTGAACTCTTCGGTAATGAGATTGATAATATATGTCGATTCCATCCATTAACAGGAGAAATCCTTAAAGAAATGGATTCTGATTTTATTTATCCCGGAAAACATTTTGTAACAGACCAAGAAACAATCAATCGTGTGATGGGCGATATTAGGCATGATCTCATCCACCGATTGGACGAACTTAGAGAATTGGATAAATTACTTGAGATTCAAAGGCTAGAGCAGCGAACAAATTTTGATCTGGAAATGATGATGGAAGTGGGCTATTGTTCTGGCATTGAGAATTATTCTCGCTACTTTTCTGGGCGGAAACCAGGAGAGCGTCCATTCACTTTGATTGACTTTTTCCCCGATGATTTTATAACCATTCTTGATGAATCTCACGTATCCTTACCTCAAATTCAAGCGATGTATAATGGAGATCGAGCACGAAAAGAAGTGTTGGTGGAACATGGTTTTCGACTTCCAAGTGCCATGGATAATCGACCAATGAAAATAGAGGAATTTCATGCCAAGCAAAACCAAATTGTTTATGTATCAGCTACGCCAGCATATCGAGAATTAGAAATGACAAAAGGTGTTGTCGTTGAACAGGTTATTCGACCCACAGGATTGTTAGACCCCATAGTTGAAGTACGTAAAAGTGAAGGTCAAATTGATGACTTAATTGGGGAAATTCGAGAACGAACTGAACGAAATGAACGAATTTTGGTAACCACCTTAACGAAACGAATGGCCGAGGATTTGAGTGAATTTCTCCGCGGGGTGAATCTTCGAGTGCGTTATCTTCATAGTGATATTGCAACGTTTGAACGCGTTCAGATATTACGTGATTTAAGATTGGGTACCTTTGATGTATTGGTTGGTATTAATCTCTTGAGGGAAGGTTTGGATTTACCGGAAGTATCATTGGTGGCCGTGATTGATGCGGATAAACAGGGGTTCTTACGGTCTCGAAGTGCATTGATGCAGGTGGCAGGTCGAGCGGCTAGACATGTAAATGGGCAAGTTATTCTTTATGGAGATAAAATTTCCGATGCCATGGATTACCTTATTAAAGAAACTAGTCGTCGTAGAGCTATACAGGAAAAGTATAATAAAGATAATGGCATTTCTCCCCAAACAGTTTATAAATCAACTGATGATATTATGGGTTCAACTGCCGTAGCAGACTCAATACATGATACTGAACCAGAACCATTCAAAAAAAGAAGAGGTGATGATTTTAGTCAGATGGACAAAAAATTAGCCTTAGACATGATGCAACAGGAAATGATTGAAGCAGCAGAAAATTTAGACTTTGAACGAGCAGCTCAACTTCGGGATGAAATAACCAAGATGGAAAAAGAACTAGCAACTGCGTTTTAAGAGAAACTCACAAAATACACGAAAATGATTTCAATTAAAATTATTACGATTTTTCATGTTTTTTATCGGGAAGAAAATAAAATATGAATATTGATAGAATACAAAGAGCTTCAGGAATTGTCGGTAGATCCGATGCGATTCAACAAGTCATAGAAATGGTGGTACAAGTAGCGCCCATTGACATATCTGTTCTAGTTACAGGTGAATCGGGAACTGGGAAAGAAATGGTAGCCAAAGCGCTTCATCGAAACAGTAAGCGCTCCCATGAGGAATTAGTTACAGTGAACTGTGGTGCAATACCTGAAGGCATTATTGAAAGTGAACTATTTGGCCATAAAAAAGGCGCTTATACAGACGCAAGAGAAGACCGAAAAGGATATTTTGAAACGGCCAATAAAGGGACGATATTTTTGGACGAAATTGGAGAAACACCTTTAGAAACTCAGGTAAAACTCCTTCGCGTTCTTGAAAGTGGTGAATTCATGCCCGTAGGTGCCTCTAAAACAAAAAGAACCGATGTTCGAGTGGTTGCTGCCACCAATAAAGATTTGGCCGAGCTTGTTGAAAAAGGGCAATTCCGGCAGGACCTCTATTATCGATTGAAAACTGTTACCATTAATGTTCCTGCCTTGCGCCACCGTGTTGAGGATATTAGTTTATTGGTTGAACGATTTGCATTAGAATTCACTCGATCGAACGATATGGTTTATCGTGGATTTATGCCAGAGGCCATTCGTGCCATGAAGAACAATCCTTGGAATGGGAATGTGCGTGAATTGAAGAATTTTGTAGAAAGTATTATCGTCCTTGAAAGAGGAGAAAGAATTACCGTTGAAATGGTTGACAAGCAATTGGGGAATGGAACAGTTAATGTTTCACCAAACCCTGCTTTACCCATGCTAATGCAGCAACCTCCAGAAGCGGCTGAACGGGAACTTATTTTACGCCAATTATTTTTACTGCGACAGGATGTGGAATTTTTAAAACAATTGGCCACACCTGGATCAGTAGTTATGGATAAAATGGGCATGCCTATGATTCCACAAAATAGTAGCGAAATTACCCCGACGCTTCATATTGATGAGGAAACGGAATTCTTTATTAAAAATGGATCTATTGGTGATATGAGTATTGAAGACCTAGAGCGGGAGGCAATCGAAAGAACATTGCGCTTTTTTAATAATAATCGTCGTGCCACAGCTAAATCATTGGGGATGAGCGAGAGAACTTTATATCGAAAGATTGATCAGTTTGGATTAGAGCGAAAGATAAAAAATTAATCTTTCATGAATTACCCAAAAGATACGAAAAAAATGAAAAATAAATTTCCATTCATAATAAGTTTCTTTTTATTGACCATTTCGTCATGCATGTATTACTCAATGGCAGGTAGTATTCCGGCTCATATTAATTCAATTGCCATTCCTATTGTTGAAAATCAAACGGCGGAATTTGGTATGAGTGAGTCGGTCACCGAAAATTTGCTAATTAAATTTAATGAAGAAAATATTCTTCGTGTCACCGAGGAAGATCAGGCGACTTCAATCCTCCGTGGAACAATCACACGCGTGACCGATGCTCCCTATACATTTACCAAAGAAGAGGCAGTAACGGAATATCGATTTACCATCCACATGGATGTTGAATGGTACGATGTGAGGGATGATAAAATATTAATTAAAAAGAATTTTTCCGGATGGGGTGCTTATGGTTTATCCGGGGATATTAGCAGCGATGCAATTGATAATGATGGCGATGGCTTGATTGATGGTGATGACAATGATGAGTTTGGCGATCCACGTGAATTCGCGACCACAGTTGCTGTAACAAAAATAGCTGAAGATGTTTTGAATGAAATTATGACGTCGTGGTAATTTCTAGACTTAATTAATCTAAAATGTGAGTGAAATGACAACTACAATAAAACAATTAAAAGACTTTGAAGGGCAGGAAGTGACCCTTAATGGCTGGGTTTACAATATTCGTTCAATTGGTAAAATTTGGTTTTTAATCCTTCGTGACGGAACTGGGTTGGTTCAGTGCGTGGTCGTGAAGGCTGAAACGGATGAAGCGATATTCAATCTTGAGAGTGAGTTGACCCAGGAATCATCCGTGACTGTAACTGGAATGGTTCGGGCTGAGCCTAGATCTGTGGGTGGCTTCGAATTGGGCGTTACCAATATTGAAGTACACCAGATTGCAGAAGAATATCCCATATCCCACAAAGAGCATGGGACGGATTTTCTCATGAACAACCGGCACCTTTGGCTACGATCCAAAAACCAGAACGCTATTTTACGTGTACGCCACCAGGTGATAAAAGCGACACGAGATTTCTTTGACGATAATGGTTTTACGCTCATGGATTCACCGATCCTTACGGGAAATTCTGTTGAAGGAACCAGTACATTATTCGAATTGGAATATTTTGATAGATCCGCATATTTAACGCAAAGTGGTCAATTGTATGGAGAAGCCAGCGCTATGGCATTTGGGAATATCTATGTATTCGGTCCCACATTTCGCGCCGAGAAATCTAAAACACGTCGTCATTTAACGGAATTCTGGATGGTAGAACCGGAAATGGCCTACTGTGATTTGGATGAGAATATGACTTGGGCTGAGAAATATGTGAGCTATGTCGTCCAGTGGTGTTTGGAGCATTGTAAGGAAGAATTGAAAATCCTTGAGCGGGATACTTCAGGTTTAGAAAAAGTTGTGCCGCCTTTTCCCCGCATCACTTATGATGAAGCTGCTAAGATTCTTCAAGAAAAGGGAACAGACTTTACCTATGGCTCCGATTTTGGTGGAACGGATGAAACAATCATTTCTGAACAGTTTGATCGCCCAGTAATGATCCACCGTTGGCCGGCAGAGATTAAAGCATTCTATATGAAACGGGACGTTAATAATGACAATCTAGCCTTGGGCGTCGATATGATTGCGCCGGAAGGATATGGCGAAATTATTGGCGGTGGCCAACGTGAAGATGACCATGATTTACTATTGGGCAGAATCAAAGAGCATAAACTGCCGGTCGAACCTTTACAATGGTATTTGGATTTACGTAAATATGGATCAGTGCCTCATTCTGGTTTTGGACTTGGAATTGAGCGTACTGTCGGCTGGATAACAGGCGTCAAGCATATTCGTGAAACTATTCCCTATCCTCGAACCATGTATCGCATAGATCCATAATGAATTATTCTGCCCGAATTTCCGTTTTTGGCGGCAGGGAAATTGACCAAGATACTTATCTTGATGCAGTAGAGATAGGTACCTTACTTGCGGCAGAAAACTATTTAGTATATTGTGGTGGTGGTGAAGGTGTCATGGAAGCAATTGCCAAGGGCGTTGACAAATGCGGAGGTACCTGCATAGGAATATTAAAAGGTACTGATAAATCTGAAGCGAATAATTATATTCATATTCCCATTTCTACCGGTGCTGGCATTGGGCGAAATGTGATTTTAGCTTATAACTGTGATGTTGCTGTGGCAATATCTGGTAAGTATGGAACATTGAGTGAAATAGCTTTTGCATTTCAGTTAGAAAAACCTGTGGTTGGGTACGGCACTTGGGACTTGGAAGATATTCATAATGCAAATACACCCACTGACGTAATAGATAAAGTTGGTCAGTTGTTAAATGGAAAATAAATCTGCAGCTAATCTGGTTGTTTCCGGTAAAGTCCAAGGTGTTGGGTTTCGATGGTATGTGGTTCAAAAGGGTCGAAGTTTGGCATTGATTGGTTATGCAATAAATTTACCAAATGGGAATGTTGAGATTCACGCTGAAGGAAATAAAATAGATATTCAAAGATTCATCGAAATAGTAAAAAAAGGTCCACCATCATCCCAAGTTGATAAGGTTGAAATAATGTGGATTAATGCCTCAAATAGATTTAAAGATTTTATCGTAAAGTATTAAATGAAGATCGCTCTCTGTCAAATCAACCCCACTGTGGGTGCCATCGATCAAAATAAGGATCTTATTCTTAATTGGTATCAAAAATCGATAGATGCTGGGGCTGACCTTGTGATCTTTCCAGAATTGGCAATAATTGGTTATCCACCACAGGATTTACTCCATCGCCAATCATTTATAGAAAAAGCAAAGGATGCACTTAATTCGATCGTTAAGAATTCCACCGTTCCCATGATAATTGGGAATACAATGAAAACTCAGACTGACTTATACAACTGTTCATTCTTATGTGCGAAGGGTAGAATTGTTGGTGATTATAAAAAAATGCTTCTTCCGACATATGATGTTTTTGACGAAGACCGTTATTTCACAAGGGGAGATTCTCCGGAAGTTTATGAAGTTGAAATTGAGGGTAGAAGACGAAAGATTGGACTTCAAATTTGTGAAGACCTTTGGGATAAGGATTACTCATGTAATTTGGCAATTGCCTTGAAAGAGAAGGGTGCTGATTTTATTGTTAATATTTCCGCTTCTCCTTATACTGTAGGCAGATTAGAAGACCGCATGAATCTTATCAAATCCAAAGTGTCTGAAACGGGCATTCCATTTGTTTATTGTAATCTTGTTGGAGCCCAGGATGAATTGATTTTCGATGGTCAATCCTTAGTTTTTGATAGCAGTGGAAATTTGATTGGGCAAGGAAATGCCTTCGAGGAAGATCTCCTATTTATTGATTTAGATAAAGCAAATACAATTGAAATTAAATCTGAATCAAGAGAGGAAAAAATATATGGCGCCCTCGTGTTAGGCGTTCGCGATTATTTTTGTAAAACAGGACATAAAGAAGCGGTGATTGGTTTAAGCGGTGGTATTGATTCCAGCATAACAGCTTGTATTGCCGTTGATGCTTTGGGAGCAGATTGTGTCCATGGTGTTTCAATGCCGTCAAAATATTCCAGTGAACACAGTAAGGATGATGCAAAAATATTGGCTGAAAATCTGGGGATTGATTATCGATCTATACCCATTGAATCAATGGTTGAATCTTTCGATGATTCTTTGGCGGAAAGTTTTGTGAATACCCAATCGGGTGTAGCAGAAGAAAATATACAAGCGCGAGTAAGGGGTAGCCTGCTCATGGCACTTTCGAATAAATTTAATTGGCTGGTTCTATCCACAGGAAACAAAACAGAATTGGCCATGGGATATTGCACGCTTTACGGCGACATGAATGGAGGATTGGCAGTTATATCTGATCTATCTAAAACAGATGTTTATGCCCTTTCTCGATGGGTAAATGATAAATCGATGTCTGAACGTATTCCTGTTAATTCGATAAAAAAGCCGCCATCGGCAGAATTACGTCCTGACCAAGTGGACCCCTTTGATTATGATATAGTTAGTCCTTTGGTTGCATCACTGATTGATGATGAAAAATCACCTTTAAATCTAATAGAGGGAGGTGCTAACCCGGAATTGATTAATGATATTTCCCGGCGTATTCGTCTCAATGAATATAAAAGACGTCAGGCAGCACCGGGATTACGTGTAACTTCTAAAGCATTTGGCATAGGAAGAAGGGTGCCAATCGTCAATCAATTTGATGAATTAAACTCATGATAAAATATATAACCATCATTTTATTATTTGTGGGTAGTCTCACTGCCCAAAATCGCACACCTGCAACCTATTGGGAGTCGCTTGAGATTAAAGAAAAAGTGGCATTTATTAACGGTGTTTATGCTGCCGGCGCGAAATTGAAATACCACCATAAACAGGAAGTGAGAAAGCAGTATAATCAAGATCCTAACTGGGTGGAACCTTACTATATTGAGCGGTTTTATGCGATTATCGATGAACACAGATCAAAAGAAGCAGGTTATCAAGTAAATCTCGTAGCTGAAGGGATGAATGCATTTTATTCTAATTATGACAATACAGCCATTCCACTTTTAGAGGCGCTAAGAATTGTTTCTCTCGCTCAAGACGGTAATACTGAAAAAGCTGATTTATATATTTTAAAAGCGCAGAAACGATATAAGCCTTAAATGCAGTAAGGTAAACAGCCTTGCATATTGAGGGGCAATCAAAATAGTTGTCCTATATTTAATTTGCCCGCTTTGAAATGATTTGCTGGGACTCATCATTAGAATCCTTTAGTCGAAAAATAATATGCATTGAAAATATGCATCATTTATGCATAGACTATACCATGCGAACCACATTAGATTTAGATAAGACCTTAATTGAGGAAGCCTTAAGCGCCACAGGGCTAAAAACCAAAAAATCAGTCATCGAAGCTGGTTTGAAAGAATTAATATCATCAAAAAACATTGATGCTTTTGTATCCTCATTTGGCGCAATAAAAGATTTGTCTTCGTCAACAAATGAAGTTAGAAAATGGCGCGAACAGGAAGAGTCAATTATTGAACCGGGGTCGGTGAATGAGCCACCTGTTTCTTGACACTTCGTTCCTTATAGAATATTTAAAAGGGAGTAATCTTTCTAATCTGGAGGCTGTCTTGTCGAGTGTCAGTAAAAAAGCTGTTTTTTATAACGGCATTGTTTTAACAGAATTATTATCGGGTGTTCGAACAACGAGGGAAGAGGTAAAAATAGAAAAAATGCTTTCTGGCTTAACTTATTTGCCCATCAAATATCATGACTTTAAACGTGCGGGAAAAATTAGAAATTCATTATTCAAAAAAGGATTTTCAATGAGTACACCTGATTCGCTCATCGCTTCACATGTAAAAGGCTATAAAATCAAATTAATTACGTTGGATTCGTTTTTCATAAAGGGGGGAGAGTTGATTGGGTTTCCGGTGGAGATTCCTACATCCGCTTCATAATTTCATACTTCATGTTTTAATATTTCGATTCAAACGCCATTAGGGAAACTTCTTTTTTTCCGCCATCTGTTTCTTGAGTACCCACTTGTGTGAATCCGTATTTTTCGTGGAATAAAATTGATCCTTGATTCATTGGACGGATATTGACTTCACAGGTGATTCGCGGCGCTTTGCTTTTTGAAAAATTAGACAGGTCATCATAAAGCGCTCGACCTAATCCTTGGCTGTAAAATTCAGGTGCAATGACTATTCTGTCCACATATATGAATGAATTATATTTATTCTCAAACCATTTATAATTTATGCTATGATAATCCTTTCCGGTGGTGAGTGCTATGAGAAATCCAGCAATTCCACCTTCGACTGAAATGATTTTAAAGTAATCAGCAATATTCAAGAAATGCGCCATTTCATCAATTGCAACACTACTGACTGCTGGTAGGGCAGCTTGATTTAGTGCCAGTATTTTTGATAGATCATCTGAAGTGGTGGGTAAAATAGAAAAATTCATAGGTAAAATTAAGTCAAAGTATATCATCTTTCTTTATTGATTAGGATAGAAAGTGAAGCTAATTTCCCAAGCTTTTATTGAGCCGAAAATATATGTTTAATCAGCTGGCAGACCGGTTCGACACGATTTTCCGAAATCTTAGAGGTTTGGGGAAAATCACCGATTCTAACATTCAGCAGACGTCACGAGAAATTCGCCGCATCCTTTTGGAGGCAGATGTGAACTTCAAGGTGACCAAAGCTTTTGTGGGTCGGGTGAAAGATCGTGCCGAAGGGACAAAAGTCCTAAAATCGGTTAAACCGGGAGAACAGTTCATCAAGATCATTCACGATGAACTTGTGAATCTTCTGGGGAAAGATGTCAAGCCACTTGAACTCGGTTCTAAAAAACCAGCTGTTATACTCATGACAGGGTTGCAGGGGTCGGGTAAAACCACAACCTGTGGAAAGCTAGGAGCCAATTTGAAAAAGCAGGGCAAAACTGTCTTGTTAGCGGCGGCGGATGTATATCGCCCTGCGGCCATAGAACAATTGATTCAGGTGGGTAAAACAGTAGACATTCCGGTTTATGAGCAAGGAACCGGTGACCCGGTAGTTATTTGTCAAAGTGCAGTGGATGAAGCAAAAGCATCTAAAATTGATGTGGTTATTTTGGATACGGCAGGCCGCCTCCATGTGGATGGTGAAATGATGACCGAAATTCAAGAGATTTCTGAAGCGGTAAATCCAGATGAAATTCTTTTTATCGTGGATGGTATGACAGGGCAGGATGCAGTGAATTCAGCGGAATCCTTTTCAGCCGCGTTAAAATTGACCGGGATAATCCTAACTAAGTTGGATGGGGATGCCCGCGGCGGTGCCGCAGTGAGTATCACAGAGGTAACCGGTGTACCAATAAAATATATTGGTGTATCTGAAAAACCGGATGGTCTTGAGCTTTTTGACCCCAAAAGGATTGTTGATCGAATTCTAGGCTTTGGTGATGTGGTTACATTGGTGGAAAAAGCCCAGGAAGTTGTGTCAGAGGATGAAGCGATACAGCTTCAGAAAAAACTTAAAAATGCCACTTTTGATCTTGAAGATTTTAAAGATCAGCTTAAGCAACTAAAGAAGATGGGCCCTTTAGACCAAATAATGGGAATGATGCCCGGAGTGAATCAGAAGATGATGAAAGGTCTAGATCTAGATGACAGACAATTGTCTTGGACGGAAGCAATAATTAGTTCAATGACACCGTCTGAACGAAAAAATCCAACAATAATTGATGGATCGCGGCGATCTCGAATTGCTAAAGGATCCGGAAGGACAATTCAGGAAGTAAATCAGCTTTTAAAACAATTTACTCAAATGAAAAAAATGATGAAAAAGATGGGTAGTATGAAACTGCCAAAAAATTTAAAACATCAAATGATGGGAATAAACTAAGGAGAACTATAAGTTGGCTACGAAAATTAGATTAAAACGAATTGGACGGAGAAACAGACCTTTTTACCGTGTCGTGGTAATGGATTCACGTAACCGTCGTGATGGTGCAGCTATTGAAGAATTGGGTTGGTTTAATCCAATCGAATCTGACAAACCCTACGAACTTAAAGAAGATCGTTTCATGGACTGGCTTAAACTTGGTGCACAACCATCCGAAGCGGCTCATGGATTAATGAAGCGCAGTGGATTGGCGCACCGTTGGCATTTAACCCAACAAGGGTTGGATGAAAAAGCTATTGAAAAAGAAATGAAAAAGTGGGCACTTACCCGTGAAGAAACGCTGAAAAAGCGTGGCGAAAAAGTGAATAAAAAAAGCAAAGATGCTGAAGAAAAACTAAAAGCAGAAGCAGAGGCGACTGCCGCAGCTGAAGCAGAAGTTGAAGCAGCTGAAGCGACTCCAGATGAAGCGCCCGTCGAAGAATCCGCAACAGAAGAAGCACCTGCAACTGAAGCGTCTTCCGAAGACTCCACAACAGAAGAAGTTGTAGTAGAAGAGTCAGCTGAGGAAGCACCCGTAGTGGAAGAAGCTTCGAAAGAAACTGAAACAGCGGCCGAACCGGAGGCTGCTCCAGAAGAAGTGGCTGAAGAAACAGCAACGGAAGAAGTTGTTGAAGAAACCCCCGCAGAAGAGGCAACTGAGGAAGTACCTGTAGTGGAAGAAACATCGGAAGAACCTGAAACAGCGGCCGAACCGGAAGCTGCTCCAGAAGCAGTTGTTGAAGAAACACCAGCAGAAGAGGTTGTTAAAGAATCAGTAGAAGAAGCACCTTCTAAAGATACTTCAGAAGAAGTGCCTGTTGAGGAAGAATCAGAAGAACCAAAAGAAGAAGAGAAGTCAGAGGAAAAGTAATATCCTTTGATTAAAAGGGGAGCGGTTATGAAAGTATTCATTGAAACAATTATAAAGAAATTGGTTGATAAACCGGATGAAGTTGATGTCCAGGCTATTGATACAGATGAATTCATTGTCTATGAACTAACAGTCGGTGATGGTGACTACGGTAAAGTAATTGGGAAAAAAGGACGGAATATTTCTGCGATTCGCACAATATTATTTGCCATCAATGCCAAAGAAGGCGGAAAACGCGCCCGATTGGAAATAATTGAAACGAATGAAGAATAAACTTTTTGCCATAGCAAAAATCACACGGGCCGCTGGTCTGATTGGTGAAGTGGGTGTTCGTCCTCTTGTGCGTCATTTTGACGACTACGTTACGGATAAAGCGCTCTTCATCGGTTTTGATGAAAATTTAGCCCGGGATGTGAAGTTGGAAAAAGTCACTGGTGTGGAAAAGAGGCGACGTTTTCTTTTCGATGGTATGAAAACGCGTGACGAAGCAGAATCCATGATTGGTCAACTGTTATTCGCATCCGTAACAGATTCAGATCCCATCAATTTAATTTCGGCTGATTTGTTAGGGGCTACAGTTGTGGCTGACAATGGAGAAATTATTGGTGAACTCATCGACATGATTAGTTTACCAGGCAACGATGTTTATGTGATTTCACGGGGTGAAAAAGAAGTATTGATTCCGGTCGTACCGGAAATTGTCCGTGCGGTGGATGTGCAGATGGGTTTAGTAACCATCACCCCCATGGACGGCTTATTGGATTGAAACACCAGATTGCCATAATTACACCGGTTCCCGAAATGGTGGAAGCTGTGGTTCAGCATTCAATGCTCAGACAGGCGGTCAAGAGAGAAAAGGTGGATTTCCATCTGGTGAACTTGCGAGAATTTGGTGAAGGTAATTATCGTCAAATTGATGATAAACCATTCGGCGGTGGTGCCGGAATGGTAATGATGGCAGGACCTTTGTTTAAGGCCATTGAAAATGCGATAGAAAAAATTGGTGGACTTGATGATCTTCGGATTATTTATCCATCACCCCAGGGTGAAACCTGGTCACATAAATTAGCTGTTGAAAACAGCAGTGTGAAAAAGCTTATTGTCATTTGTGGTCATTACAAAGGTATAGATGAGCGGGTTATTGAAAAGTATGTGACTCATAAATATTCCATCGGTGATTTTGTGGTCACCAGTGGAGAAATTCCTGGTATGATATTGGTGGATAGTATCGTCAGGCTCATCCCAGGGGTACTGAATAAAATTGATTCAGCCATGAGTGACACCTTTGCAGCGGATCTGTTGGATGCGCCTCATTATACCCAGCCGCGGGAAATAAACGGCATGGCGGTTCCGGAAGTATTATTTTCGGGACACCATAAAAAAATTGAAGACTGGCGGAAAGAGCGTCAAGAAGAAAGGACGAAAGAAAATCGTCCCGATATTTGGAAGAATTATTTAGAATTAAACGAATCGGAGTAAAACGATGAATAATATAAAACCGGTTGTAGAAGGCCAATTGAAAACAGATTTGCCGGACTTTGGTCCTGGTGATACAGTTATTGTAGACGTTCGCGTTGTCGAAGGTGGAAAAGAACGTGTTCAGAAATTCCAAGGTGTTGTCCTTGGGCGTAAAGGTAGTGATATTTCCGCATCATTCACTGTTCGGAAAATTTCCGGCGGTATTGGTGTTGAAAGAATTTTCCCTGTCCATTCACCCATGGTAGCTAATATCGAAGTGATACGCCGTGGTAAAGTTCGTCGCGCTAAGTTGAATTACCTGCGCAAATTGACTGGCTCTAAAGCAACCCGTATTACCGAAAAACGCTAATTCAGTTTTTACCTTAAATTAAACCCCGCATTTTGTGGGGTTTTTTGTTATGACCAGATTTGAAAGAATCATCCTAAGTATTACCGGCGGAAGCCACCTGTCGGTCCATGCGCTTATGCTGGCATTGCCCAGTTTGATTCCAGTTATTCGGAATGAATTTGATGTGGGTCTAAGTGCGTTAGGATTCGTGGTTTCCATTAGTGGTTTCATGTTTGGGCTGGGTGCCATTCCAGCAGGGTGGGCCGAAAAGCGTTTCGGTGGCCGACAGCTTTTACTGATTTACCAAGTGGGATCATCCATTTCGGCACTTTTGGTGGCTCTTTCTGGCTCATTCCAAATGATGGTGGTGGGCCTCGGATTCATGGGATTTTTCTGCAGTATTTACCATCCAGCCGGACTTACACTCATTTCTCACCGTGTGAAATCTCTCACAAGAGGCATGGCAATCCATGGCATACTCGGTTCTACGGGATCGGCTCTCGGCCCCATATTGGCCACCACTGCTGCTGCCATTATTTCCTGGCGATCGGCCTATGCATTCCTTGGCATTTTCAATGGACTCCTCGCCATCAGTACATTTATTGCCATTCCCTATCGGAAGCGATCGGCCATTCCTGAATCAGAATTTGAAAATCACGAGGTGCATACCAATAAACCGGCCCTCATTTTATACTTTCTCACCAATGCATTCTTGGGAATGGCTTATTATGGATTTACCACTTTTATGCCCGTCCATTTTGCTGAAAATACGTCATCAATTTTGCCGAACCTCACAGCCAATATGAAAGCGGGATTATTTCCTACCATGGTTTTTATCGCTGGGATTGGTGGTCAATTGGTAGGTGCTCGCATTGGAGAACGTTTCCATAAACCGACCGCACTTATCTTTATTATTGCTGCAAATATTCCCGTTTTACTCATGATGGGTTTTACCTCGGACTTATTTTTAATTATTTCCGGTATTATGCTTGGCATTGCTTATTTCAGCAATCAGCCTATAGGCAATACGCTTATTGCGGAATTCACCCATAGCCAGAACAGGGGATTGGGCTACGGCATCAGTTTTTTTCTTAGTTTTGGGATTGGTTCATTAGCTGCCGGATTCAGTGGTGTTATTGCAGAAAACATGGGTGTAGCCGCCGTATTCCCAGCCATGGGGATATTGCTCATTCCCAGTGTGGTGTTTGCATTCTTTATGAGAAGGGCAGCGGGAAGCGCTTGATTCAGGTACCGAATTAATCTATCTTTCCTATCTCTATGACCCAAAACCAACTTAAAGAACTCCCTTCCGTATCGGAAGTATTGCTTGAATGTGATTCAACTAAGTCACTAAATAGTAAATATATAGCCTATATAATAAAATCAAAATTAGAATCCTATCGTAGCGCTGCCAAAAAAGGGTCCTTGAAACTGAAACGGGCCCAAATCACCAAAAATATTTTATCCGAAATCGAACGTTTATCGACTCCATCCATGAGGTCTGTGATTAACGGCACGGGGATTGTGCTCCACACCGGTCTCGGGCGTGCACCCATGAAAGAGTCCACCGCAAAACAGATTGTCAAACGAGTCGCCGGTTATACCAATTTAGAATTTGATTTACTTTCGGGCCACCGGGGCCAACGCCAGGATCATGTGAATGGATTACTTTCCGCCCTTACAGGGGCCCAATCGGCAATGGCAGTGAATAACAATGCGGCAGCGGTACTATTGGCACTCAATGAATTGGGCGAAGGAAAAGAAGTGATAGTTTCTCGTGGACAGCAAGTGGAAATTGGTGGTTCATTTCGTATTCCTGATGTGATTAAAAAAAGTGGATGCATCCTCAAAGAAGTGGGCTCCACCAACCGTACCCATTTAAAAGATTATGAAAAAGCCATTACCAAAAATACAGGTATGATTCTTTGGGTCCATACGAGCAATTATGTGGTGCGGGGATTCATAAAGGAAGTGGCATTATCAGATTTGGTTCAATTGGGCAAAAAGAAGCGGATTCCTGTTGTAGCAGATTTAGGCAGTGGCGCATTGGTTGATCTGTCTGAAAAAGGCATCCCCAAAGATATGCTCGTCCAGGATGTGGTGAAGTCCGGTGTGGGACTCGTAACATTCTCCGGAGATAAATTGTTGGGCGGCCCCCAAGCGGGACTCATCGTCGGCAAGAAATCGTTGGTAAGTAAACTCAAGAAAAATCCAATTGCCCGTGCCGTCCGTTGTGATAAGTGGAGTTTGGCATTTTTAGAAGAATCATTACGGTCATTTGGGGATGAAGGTCCATCGAAAGATAATTTGACTATTTCACTCATGACTGCTTCTCGAACATCGCTGACCAAACGAGGCGAAACAATTCTATCCCATTTACCAAAGAAGGCCGTGGATAAACTGGGCCTTTCATTGGTTGAATCAGAAGTAGAAGCGGGCAGTGGTTCATTGCCGGAAGAAAAATTGCAAAGTATGGCATTTCGATTTAAAACAAAGGTGATATCTCCATCAAAATTGGCAACCCAACTCAGGACTGGGGAAACGCCAGTTGTGGGTTATATTCATGGGAATACTTTTTACATTGATTTGAAAGCAGTCATTCCGGGACAGGAAAAAGATTTGGCAGGGGCCATTAGTGCAATTTAAAACAAAAGAGAACAATGCAGATCGTCATCGGTACAGCCGGTCATATTGACCACGGAAAGACGGCCTTGGTCAAGGCACTCACCGGTACGGATACGGATCGCCTCGCTGAAGAAAAAGCACGGGGAATGACCATCGATCTGGGGTTCGCTTACCTGGATCAATCCATTACTATTATTGATGTTCCTGGCCACGAAAAATTCATTCGTAACATGGTGGCAGGTGTATCCACTATCCACATTGCCCTTTTGGTCATTGCCGCTGATGATGGCATTATGCCACAGACCAAAGAACATCTACATATCCTCAAACTCCTTGGTGTTAATAACGGTATTATCGCCCTCACTAAAACAGATTTAATTGACGATGACGATTGGATTGATCTTGTTGAATTGGAAATTCGTGATCTTGTGACTGATACTTTTCTCATGGATGCGCCCATTATTCGTACATCCACCGAATCGGGAGAGGGGATTGACACTTTAAAAAACACAATAATTGATCAATCCAAACTTACGGGAACAGGATTGGATCGTGGTTTTTTTCATTTACCAGTAGATCGCGTATTTTCTAAAACGGGATTTGGTTCTGTTGTAACGGGAACCGTTCTTTCTGGGAAAGTAAAAACAGCATCTGATTTGGATATAATTCCCGGGAATCAAAAAGCAAAAATCCGGGGCATGCAAACGCATGGTGCAGAAACAGTTTCAGTAAAAATGGGCGATAGAGCTGCCATCAATTTAGCTGGCACTGAGTTGGATGACCTATTTCGCGGCGCAGTGATTGCCGAACCAAATTGGGTAAAATCAACCGAAAAACTCGTTGCCCACGTGACCATGATTCCTGATATCAAATGGAAATTGAAAAACCGGCAGCGTGTCCATCTCCATATCGGTACAACTGAGGTGATTGCCAAAGCAGTTTTACCAAGACCATTGGAAGGTGGTCAATCGGGGAATGTGATGTTTCTTCTTGAAAAGCCTGTGGCAGCACTTATGGATGAGCGATTTATCATTCGTAGTTATTCTCCTATGGAAACGATTGGGGGTTGTGTGGTTCTTGATCCAAATCCACAGACAACCCGAAAAGGATTGCGGAAGTGGACATCAATACTCGATTTGAACCCATCGGAGCGATTCAATCAATTTGTCTCTGAATCATGGAAATCGCCAAAATCTCTGGGTAATTGGTCCCGACATTTTCACACCAATGAAACACAAGTGAAAGCGTGGTATAACGAGACAGGAATCCGAAATGAAAAAGGACTTTTATTCACAATAGAATCATTAGAAAAGTCTGTGGAATTAATCAAAAAAATATTGATCCAGTTTCATGAGAAAAATCCCTATAAAAAATCTTTATCTAAAGATCGATTAAAAGAGGAAACAAAATTTAGTGGCAACTGGCTATCATTTTTGTTAGCATCCATGGAAACTGAATTAATCTATGCTGAAGGTGGTTATGCCCTTAAAAGTCATTCTGTAGTATTGTCCGATGAAGATGAGTCGTTAGCAAAAGAATTGGAGTTGTCCGTGAAATCATCATTGTATCAGTTGCCAAAAGCTGATGACCTCCTCAGTGAAAGTCCAAAAAAGGCATTGGAAATTCTCCACATTTTGAAGGATAATGAAAAAGTAGTAGAAGTGGCACGAGGGATGTGGATTCACGTGGACGTATTGAATAAATTGAAGGATGAATTACATGCATATTTTTCGTCCAAGCCTGAAATGAAAGTGGCCGATTTCAAAACAATGACCAACACCAGTCGGAAAACGGCCATTCCACTTTTGGAATATTGCGACAAGTACGGATTCACCGAGAGAAATGGCGACATAAGACAAAAGGGTGAAAACTGTGGCTAAAGAACAGGGCACACCACTCATGCGTCAATATAATGAGGTAAAAACCCAGTATAGTGATGCCATAGTCTTGTTTCGAATGGGCGATTTTTATGAAACATTCAGCGAAGATGCTAAACTTACGGCAAAAATATTGGGCATTGTTCTTACCAAAAGATCAAATGGTGCTGCCGCTGATGTACCTTTAGCCGGATTTCCTTATCATGCGCTGGATAATTATTTACATAAGTTGGTGAATGCGGGCCATCGTGTAGCAATCTGCGAACAGGTAGAAGACCCAAAGCTGGCCAAGGGAATTGTTAAAAGAGAAGTAATTGAGGTGGTGACGCCTGGAACTATCACTGCCGAGCAAGCATTGGACCAAAAAGCGAATCAATATTTGGCATCGCTTTATTTCGGAAAAACAAATGTCGGGTATAGTGTGTTGGATCAATCCACAGGAGAATTTTTTATAGGCGAATGTGCTCCGGATCGTTTGACAGAATCCTTGAGAAAATTAGCACCGCGAGAAATTATAGTGGGTGAATCGGTTGTGTATTCCACTGCGGATTGGTATCGTGAATTGAAACCATTTATTACCAAAGTTGATGATTGGATATTTAATTATGATCAAGGATATCGTGCACTAACTGAGCATTTTAAAGTAAAATCCCTAAAGGGTTTTGGGTGTGATGAATTACCTGATGGTATTACCGCTGCTGGAACCATATTTCACCATATAACCGAATCGTTGAGTGGAGCCGTAGATCATATTTCTGCAATTCATCCTGTCTTGGATGATGATGTGATGGGCTTGGATGGGTTTACTGTTCGAAATTTAGAAATATTTAAAAGTCTCGCAACCCAAGGTACGCATGGAACACTCATCGATGTACTAGATCAAACAGTAACTTCCGGAGGTGGACGATTACTGAAGCAATGGTTAAATCGGCCATTAACCGACAAAAAACGTCTCAATACTAGAATGGATATAGTAACTGCATTCCATGAAAATAATCGTGCCCTAGAAGACGTTCAAGATCATCTAAAACAGATATCGGATATTGAACGGATTGTGGGACGTGTAAATAATGGAAAAGTTTCACCGAAGGAGATTAATGGATTGCGATTGAGTTTGGAACAAATACCGAAAGTGAAAACTGTTCTAAAGAGTTCCGGTGATAAATATTTAAAAACATTCGTAAAACGATTTGCAGATACGGATAAGATCAGCAGTAAAATTACGAAAACACTCCATCCGGAAGCGCCAACACAAATCAAACAGGGAAATGTAATCCTTGGTGGTGTGAATGATGAACTGGATGAATTGCGTACATTGAGTAGTGGGGGTAAAGAATGGATTGAAAATCTTCAAGCAACTGAGCGGGAGAGGACTGGAGTTTCGAGGCTTAAGATTGGATACAATCGCGTGTTTGGATATTTTATTGAAATTTCAAAAGCAAAAGGCGATCAAGTACCGGAAGAATATATCCGCAAACAAACTTTAGTGAATTCCGAGCGGTACATCACGCCGGAATTAAAAGCATATGAAGAAAAGATTTTATCGGCCGATGAAAAGATTGAAGCGATTGAATCGAGTATATTTAATGAACTATGTAGTGATGTTTTAAAAGAAGCATCCATTTTACAAGAGAACGCATCTGTCCTTAGCCGATTAGATGTTTTAACAAATTTTGCATCTGTGGCGAAAGCTAATAAATATATAAGACCCACATTAAATGATAAGGGGGCGCTCAAGATCAATGGCGGTCGCCATCCGGTGGTGGAACAATTGCTTCCTGCAACAGAACGATTCATTCCAAATGATTTGAAGATTAATACGAAGAAAAGCCAGATCCATTTAATCACAGGACCCAATATGGCGGGGAAATCTACATATTTGCGACAGGTGGGTCTAATAGCGCTCATGGCGCAGGTTGGTTCCTTTGTCCCGGCCGAAAAAGCAGAAATCGGTATGGTCGATAAACTTTTCACCCGTGTAGGCGCTAGTGATAATCTCGCCGGAGGTGAAAGTACATTCTTAGTTGAGATGAATGAAGCGGCTAATATTTTAAATAATGCCACGGATAAGAGTCTCATACTCTTAGATGAAATTGGTCGCGGTACAGCCACATATGACGGACTTTCTCTCGCTTGGGCAATCACCGAACATTTGCACAACAATGAGTCTGTTGCAGCGCGAACCCTATTCGCAACTCATTATCACGAATTAACAGATCTTGAGAATACATTAGAGCGTTTAGAGAATCACCATATTGCTGTGAAAGAATTTGGGGATAAAATTGTCTTTTTGAGACAGATTCTTCCCGGTCCCGGGGATAAGAGTTATGGTATTCACGTGGCGAAAATGGCTGGATTGCCAAGACAGGTTATTACTAGAGCTACAGAAATTCTAAATTATCATGTTGAGAATCATCCCACAGATGACCATAAGGAAGTGCCTTCGGCGGAAGATCAAATATCCATATTTTCTGAACAAGAATCTGAATTAAAAAAGGATTTATCAGATTTGGATGTGTTGAGTGTTTCGCCTCTTGAGGCCATCCAAAAGCTGGATGATTTAAAAAAGAAGCATGGCCTATAAAAAAGATTTGTCATGCTGAATGAGCGAAGCGACATGAAGCATCTCAAGCAATTAAAAACCAGATGGCGAATGCTTGAGATCCTTCGTTTCAAACTCAGGATGACAGTTGTGTTTATTTTTCTGAGTGCGATCAGTGTTTCTCAATCCTATTGGGTCAAATACGGATGGCAGGTTTTTAACAGCGCCGGAGATGCACGCATTCTCTCTTTGGGTGGTGCTGCCGTTACTGATTTTGGAACGTCGGTATCACCTTTATTCAATCCTGCGGCTAGTGCAAAGGTGGGAATTCATAATTTTAATTACACCCACCAAAGCCGTCTCGCTGGGATGATTAACAGTGATCTTTTGGGATTCCCTATAAAGAATTTCTCCCGTCCACTAAACCTTATTATCATTCATGAAGGGATTGATCAAATTCCCGATACACGAAACATACTGTTAGATTTTGGTCTAGATGGTGTTCCGGGAACAGGGGATACAGGAGAAGGAAACGGTATTTTAGATGAAGGGGAGCGGTTAAATGAAAATAAGCTGAAATATTTTTCCCAAAGGCAATTGGGGTTTCATTTAAGTACATCATGGAAAAAAGATAATTTCGAAATGGGATTAGCCTTAAAAATGCTTCAACACAGGCTAGGTGAGTTTTCCGGGACTGGCATTGGATTGGATTTTGGTATATTAGCTATCCCATGGAAAAATGGACGATTGGGACTTACCATTCGGGATGTGACTACCAGTTGGCAAGTTTGGGATAATGGCACTGTGGAGCGATTTAAACCAACCTTAATCACAGGATTATCCCATAATTACAAGTTTACTAATACACCCTTATCCGTAACGGGAATGGGAAATATTGTGTGGGATGCTGCCGGAAAATCATTGGATGATGACTTTAACTTAGGGAAACACGGCGGACGGTTTCTCCTAGGATTGCATGTATTGTATGATTACAAAATTGCCGTTCGGCTTGGTCGAAATGGTATTGGTTCAACTACTGCAGGAATTGGATTGAGTTGGGAAAATATGTCTCTGGATTATGCCTTTTTAAATGAACCCTCGGGATCGGGGTTAGGTGTCTCCCATATGGTTTCTCTGGCGGTGAATTCCGATTGGGTTAAAAATTATATTGAAAAACTGTAAAGACGCATAGTAATAAGTCTTTACTGCAATTTAGAACAACGAATTAATAGCGATTTAGTAATAGATTCTTCACGAAGGTGACGAATCTTTAAATATTCGGGATCCCTTGCAAAAGTATTGAATACATCCCAACTGGGCCATTCAACAAAATAGATTAAGTCCGCATCAAATTCGCCGATTATGTCCTGTTCGGGGAGATATAAATCTGTAACGGGCCGCCCACCATATTTGGTCACAATTGGCAGTGCTGCTTTCATATATTGATTATACCCCTTATAGCCGTCATCCTGTTTAAACCAGAGGGCGTTTAGCATATAAAATGGTTTTTGATCAGTCATCTTATTTGTTCCATTTAGTTAGTAGTAGGCGTCTCGATTAGTAGAGACAGCGGGTCTGTACTACGACCTATATTCCCAATTTCCGCATAATCCAATCAGGTGCATGCCTCATTAATGGCACCATAAAAAACCGCATTTGCCAGGGGAAAATAAATACTTTTTTCTTTTTCTCTACAGCTCGAATTATCTTTTTTACTGCTTCATTCGTTTCGAGTAAAAATGGCATGGGCATCTCATTATCATTCGTCATTTCACTTTTAATGAATCCCGGACAAATAGCTGTAACGGAAATACCATATTTGTAGAGAGCAGACCGCCATCCTTGGGAAATATTCCTTACAGCAGCTTTTGATCCGCTATATGCCGAATGATGACCTACGCCGCGGAAGCTCGCCACTGAGCTGACTACAACGATCTTTCCACTTTTTTGCAATTTTAAATGTGGTATGAAGGGCATGACAGAATTGGTAACACCCAAAATATTGATGCTCAATATATGGTTCATTGTTTTTGCGCTGCCGGAACTCAATGCATCGGGGCTACCCACACCGGCATTGGCATAGATGGTATCAACTTCACCTGGAAGAGAGATAAAATCATCGATAGCTGATTTGCAAGCATCAGCATCCAATACATCTAATGGATATGCTTTTCCGTCCCCACCTAATTCTTTACATTTAGAAACCACTGATTCAAGAAGGTCTCCTCGACGGGCAGCAAGTCCAATAAAATAATTTTGTTTTGCGTAAGCATAAGCTAGGTATTCCCCAATTCCGCTACTGGCGCCTGTGATAAATACTTTTTTATTCATGGTCTAATATACGACGATTGTCGTGCAGAATAAAGTGTCAGACAAAAGACTGTCAATCTAAGTAGAATTTTAGAACTCATTCATTGGTAACCTTGCAATAAAAAGTGTAATTTCCCTGACTTTTTTCGGACTGAAAATATATGATACAAAGCATGACAGGATTTGGCCGTGGTACGGCCGGTAATGGGGCCAACAAGCTCAACGCCAATATAAAGGCAGTGAATGGTCGTTTTCTGGATATTAAAATCCGAGGAATTGACATTGACCCTGCCAGTGAAAAAAAGATTAGGGACATTATTTCAGAAAAATTGATTCGCGGCACCATTCATATAAACCTAGAATTGGAAGGTGGCGGGAAGAATCAATCCTTATCTTTTAATAAAGAACGATTTGAAGCTATCGAAGCGATTTTGCTAAATATTCAAAAAGAATATGGCCGGCATCTTGATATGGGTGACCTTGTGAGTATTAATGATCTTTTTACCCATGTGGACGGTGAATCTCTGGGGTCGAATCAATTGATTGAGGCGGTGAATGATGCCTGCAATGAAGTAATTGAAATGAGAAAATCTGAAGGTCAGAAACTAAAAAAAGACTTTGAACTACGTCTATCAAATCTAAGGGAAGTCTTGGGCTTGGTAGAAAAAGAATTACCTGAAGAATTTCAAAAGCGAGAAGATAGATTCAAATCCCGAATTGTCGAACTGTTGAACGGCGCTCAAGTGGACGAAAACCGAATTGCCCAAGAAATTGCAATGATTGCAGAAAAAGCAGATGTTACTGAAGAAACTGTTCGATTGCAAAGTCATTATGAACAATTCAATTCATTGCTTAATGAAGATCAGCCCACAGGGAAAAAGTTGAATTTTCTTATGCAGGAAATTGGCCGCGAGATTAATACAATTGGTTCAAAAAGTTCTTCGGAAAAAATTGTGAATCATGTGATTACCATGAAAGATGAAGCGGAAAAAATGCGGGAACAGGTCCAAAACATATTATAATAATGAAAAATTTGGTTATTATTTCTGCCCCTTCCGGATCAGGTAAAACAACCCTATGTCGCGCACTTCAAAGACGTGACGAGTCCATTCGTTTTTCTGTTTCTTGTACTACGCGTGAAATCCGAAATGGTGAGGTGGACGGTGTAGATTATTCATTCCTATCAAACGATGCATTCGAAAGTGAAATTGAAAATAGTAATTTTGCAGAGTGGGAACAGATTCATGGTGATTACTATTACGGCACACTGAAGACTACCTTGGATGAAACCATCCAGCGGCAGGAATTACTCCTTTTGGAATTAGATGTAAAAGGTGCCATGTCGATTAAAAAAATATATCCCGAACAGACCATGTCTATTTTTGTGGAGCCACCCAGTTTGAATGATCTTCGAAAAAGGTTGGTGAAGCGGGGAACTGATTCAGAAGAAAGAATTACAAAACGGTTGGAGCGTCTGAGTGCAGAATTGGAATACAAATCCAATTTTGATCACCATGTTATTAATGATGACGTGGATCGCGCCGTTGATGAAATAATGAACATTATACAACATGAAAATGAAGGAGTATACTATGGCTCTTGAACCAATTTCCATTCGTCAAATGGAAGACCAAACGCAGGATGTCTATGAAGCAGTAGTTGTAATGTCCAAACGGGCAAAACAAGTGCTTAACAACAGAATCGTAGAAGAAATTATGGATTCTACCGAGGAAGTTGAAATGGGTGTTTATGACCAGGTAATCGAAAAGAATCCAGAAGACTATGAAGAACTGGAAAAATCCTCTACAGTCGCCGTTAATGAATTTATTGAAGGTGATTTAAAATGGGATAATAAAGTTAGGGAAGACGACTAATAGGTCCGGGCGGCCTAACAATAGCCCATGGGTCCAGTCTCTTCTGATGAAATAAACCGTTATTTAAAGCAAACCCGCGATCTTTACGGGGATGAACTTTTTGTAGAACTGGGCCCCATGCCTTCGGAGAAAACCACATCGGAGGACAAACCTCAAGCGATACAATCTGACTTTGCGTCGGATTTGTCATCCTTTCATCAAGATATTCACCAATGTCAGCAATGTGCCCTAGGACATTCCCGCGCTAATTTTGTTTTTGGAGTGGGAGATCAAAACGCATCATTGGTTCTCGTGGGAGAAGCTCCCGGCGAACAGGAAGAGCTTAAAGGCGAACCATTCGTAGGGCAAGCAGGGGAACTTTTGGATAAGATTCTCGCAGCCATTGATCGTTCGCGGGAAAAAGATGTCTATATATGCAATGTATTGAAATGCCGTCCTCCTAATAACCGTGATCCAGTGGCAGAAGAAGTTGAACAGTGTGAACCGTATTTAATCCATCAAATTAATTTGATTCAGCCAAAACTCATTGTAGCTTTGGGTCGAGTGGCCGGAATGACCCTTCTCAATGTGGACAAACCGTTGAAAAGTATGCGTGGTGTTCTTCACGACTATCATGGTACTTCCTTAATCGTGACATACCACCCGGCTGAATTGTTGAAAAATCCCAATTGGAAACTAGAAACATGGAAAGATTTTAAATGGATTCGCTCCATTATTGACACATAAAAAAATGGCAAAAAACAACGAATTAAAATTAACAGCCCAACCTCAAGCACTTGAAGCCGAACAGGCGGTCTTGGGATCCATGCTCACCTCCAAAGAGGCTGTGAGCAAGGCGATGCAATGGATATCGTCCAGCCAATTTTATAAAGAAGCTCATGTGCGTATTTTTTCGTGTATGGTGGATCTTTTTGATAAAGGCGAACCCATCGATGCCATTTCAGTGGTTGATCGGCTGAAAAAGAAAAAACAAATAGAGGGTGTTGGTGGTGCCTATTATATCACAGGATTGGCTGAATCTGTTCCCACCACTGCAAATGTAGAACATTATGCCAAGATTGTACTAGAAAAGGATCTTTTACGAAGATTAATTCAAGTTTCGCAGGAAGTGGCTAAAGATGCTTTTGAAGATGCGCAGGATGTGGACGATATCTTGGATTCTGCTGAGTCGGCAATTTTTAATATTTCTGAAAAAAGACTTAAGGGTGGTTTTCAACACATTGATCCAATATTACATCAAACTTTTGAGGAATTGGATAAAATTGCTTCCAAACCGGGAACGGTTACCGGTGTGCCATCCGGATTGATGGATTTAGATGATATGACTTCTGGTTTTCATCCTGGTGAATTGATCATTGTCGCTGGTCGGCCGGGTATGGGTAAAACAGCATTGGCCCTATCTATGGGTCGCAATGCAGCCGTTATGGGAAAAACGGGTGTTGGTATGTTCAGCCTTGAGATGGCCAATCATCAATTGGCCATGCGTTTATTATGCGCTGAAGGAAGGGTGGATAGTCATTTAGTCCGAACGGGAAAACTGCCCAAGACACAATGGAAAAATTTAAGTATCGCCGTTGGAAATCTAGCAGAAGCGCCCATCTATTTGGATGATACACCTGGTATGACGGTATTGGAAGTGCGTGCTAAATCACGGCGGTTGAAAGCGGAGCATGATGTGGGTTTGATTATTATAGACTATCTCCAATTGATGTCCGGGCCTAAAGGAGTCGAAAGTCGTCAACAGGAAATTTCTCAAATATCTCGATCGCTTAAAGCTTTGGCCAAAGAGATTGAAGTGCCAGTGATTGGATTATCCCAGTTATCACGTGCTGTTGAAAGTCGCGTTGACCGTCGGCCGCAATTGTCTGACCTACGTGAATCTGGAGCGATTGAGCAGGATGCGGATGTTGTCATTTTCTTATATCGCCCATGGGTCTATTCCCAAGAAGATGAAGATCGGGGTAAAGCAGAGATTATAGTATCCAAACAAAGGAATGGTCCTACGGGTATAGTGGAAGCAACGTTTATCGATCGGTTTGCTCGCTTCGAGAATATGTCTGCCTTTGCGGAAATGGAAGCTGAGTCCCCCTTCTGATGGACAATCCTCTGGCCAAATTCGCACCGTTTCTGGTTGGCGAATTCCCAAAGCCCTTTATGGAACTGCTAAAAAATGTATCCCTAACACCGCAGCTCAATGAAGATGATTTAAAGAAAGAATTATGGCAGGCTTATGAATACGGATCTCGCCATCATGAAGGACAAAAAAGACGCTCTGGTGAATCCTATTTTGAAAACCATTGTGTAGAGGTAGCCAAAATCCTTGCCGGTTGGAATATGGATCATATTACAATCATTGGTGGTTTGCTTCACGATACTATTGAAGATACAGAAGCATCTTTTGAAGGAATTGAAGAAAGATTTGGGACAGATGTTGCCAACTTGGTCAATGGAGTTACGAAGTTGGGTGGCATTCGTTTTTCAAGTCGTAAAGCAAAGCAAGCGGGCAATTTCATGAAAATGCTCATCTCAGTTGCCCAGGACCTTCGTGTTATTATAATAAAATTTGCGGATAGACTTCATAACATGTCTACCATTGATCATTTGCCAAGGATTAAACAACATCGAATCGCTATCGAAACACGGGACGTTTATGCGCCATTGGCCCATCGATTAGGTATGGCAAAGGTAAAATGGATGTTGGATGATCTTATTCTCAAAACATTAAATCCTGGCACTTATAAAGAAATTGATGTGAAGCTTAAATCCTCTAATAAGCAGCGCGAAAAATATATTAAAACCATCACGGCAGCCCTTTTAGAAGAATTGAAGGATTATAAAATAGACCCCAAGATTTATGGTCGTCCAAAGTCTCATACATCCATATACGGTAAAATGATTCAGCGAGGGAAAGCTTTTGAAGAAATCTATGATATTTTAGCAGTCCGTGTTGTGGTTGAGAAAATCGAAGAATGCTACTTGACGCTCGGGGTGCTGCATCAAAAATTCAAACCGATCCAGGAGCGATTCAAAGATTTTATTGCTACCCCCAAAAGTAACGGATATCAATCCATTCATACTACCGTTGTTGGTCCCGGCGGAAAATTAATTGAAATCCAGATTCGCACACTTGAAATGGAACAAACGGCCGAAATTGGGGTGGCCGCTCACTGGCGTTATAAAGAGGGAGCTCAAGAGGCTAAGAGTGTAGATGGCCATATAAAATGGCTACGGGAATTATTAGACATTCTTCAGAGTGAAGAAAATGATCCAAAAGAATTTATGCATCTGCTAAAAATTGATCTATTTGGCGATGAAATTTTTGTATTTACACCCAAAGGTGATTTAGTGCAATTGCCTTCAAAATCCTCACCGCTTGATTTTGCTTACCAAGTTCATACAGAAGTGGGTCACAATTGCCTAGGTGCAAAAGTGAACCATAAGGTTGTCCCATTGAATACAGAACTGAAAAATGGTGATACGGTAGAGGTAATAACAAGCAATTCCCAAAGTCCCAATTATGGATGGCTCAAGTTTGCCGTGACATCTAAAGCTCGGAACCAGATTAAACGATTTTTAAAGAAAAAAGAGCGTGACGAAAGTATGAAAATTGGTGAGGAAATTCTCACCAAAAGTTTGCGCCGGCTTAAATTACTCAAACAACTTGATGCAGTAAAGGCAGCCTATTCTAAATTTGGTTTTGGTGGTGTAGAGCAATTGGTAGAAGCTGTAGGAAAAGGTGAAATTTCAGTCCGCGAAATCATGAAAAAGTTAGCACCGGAAAAAGCACCAGTTGAAGAGGAAGATACTTCTAGCTTTTTCAGATTTTCACGAAAAGAAAGCCGTAGTATTAAACTGGAGGGAATCAGCAACATTATGACCAATTTTGGCAAATGCTGTAATCCTATTCCTGGGGATGATATGATAGGTTTTATTACGAGGGGTAGAGGTATAACTGTTCATCGCTCATCCTGTCCAAGTTTACCATTGCTTAGCGAAGAATCTGATCGTCTGGTGCCGGTTGAATGGGAGGTCACTCGCAATGATTTATTCAATGTACGATTAAAAGTTGTAGGTCAAGATCGCAAAGGTCTCTTAAAGGATATGACTGAAACCATTTCAAAACTGAATATCAATATGACATCCGTGGACATTAAAGTTAAGGAAGCGGTGGCTACGGCTATTTTTATTGTTCAAGTAAACAACCTGAAGCAATTGGATAGGGTTGTGCGAAAAATGGCAAAAGTTAAAAACATTGACTTTGTCGAACGCGCTCAACATTAATCTATAGAGTTCAGTATAAAAATGGGACGTTTATTAGGGATCGATCATGGTACTAAACGGGTAGGGCTGGCCCTTTCTGATCCATTAAAAATTATTGCAAAGCCTTTTCAAACGCTTACATATAAGGATTTTAACGATCTGAGTAGCCAGTTAAAATCTATCATAATTGAAAATGATATCGAAGGTATTGTATTGGGTTTTCCTATTGGAATGCAGGGGCAACGAACCCAACAAACTGATAAAGTGGCAGAATTTGCAGAACTGTTAAAGTATGCAGTAGATGTACCCATTGCATTAGAAGATGAACGATTAAGTTCGATAAGTGCAGAAAAATCGCTCATTCTGCAAAATGTAAAAACAGGTCATAATAAAGGTCGGATAGATGAAACAGCCGCAGCCATTTTTCTTCAACAATACCTAGATCGTACCCGTTAATGAAAAATATATTTAACCGATCACCATTTCAACTGGCAATAATTTCTGGAATTCTGGTTGGGTGTGCTTTTCCGCCAATCCCAGGCTTTACAGCATGGTTTGGATTTTTGCCACTCATTCATATTTGGCAAACACAATCCCCGAAAGAATCGGCAAGATGGTCTTTTTTTGCCGCCGTTATTGCCAATTTAATTTCATTATACTGGATAGGCCTAAATTCTGGTGCCACCATTCTACCCGTATTGTTTTCATTAATTGGTGCCATACTATACTTGGGAGCAATCTGGGCTGGGTTGGGCTGGATTATATCAAAAATTGAAATAAAGACAGGAAACAGTCTCAGTATTGTTCCGTTTTTATGGGCAACAATGGAATGGATTCGTAGCTTTGGACCGCTTGGATTTCCGTGGGCAAACCTAGCCACAACCCAAACGGTTTTTTTACCTGTTATTCAAATGGTGGATATTACAGGAACAGAAGGTGTTGGTTTTTGGATTCTTTTGATCAATATTATTTTATATATCACCGTTCAAGCTGAATTCAATAAACAAAAATTATTGTTATGCCTTTTAAGTGTTTTTTTATTGCCATGGATTGTTGGACTTATGCGGTTGCCTACCTATGAATTTAGCGAGAATGATCCTTATCGTGAGGTGGCAGTGATTCAGCCAAATATAAACCCAAACCAAAAGTGGGAAGCATCTTTTCGTACACGGCTTTATGAGATTATGGATTCCTTAAATGTTAAAGCAATGGACTCAAAGCCCAATTTAGTTCTATGGCCAGAAGCAGCTTTACCCGCGTATATGCGAGTATCCCCTAAAAGATATAAATATGAAATGATGGTTCAATCTAAAGGAATCCCTATTATGATGGGGACTATAGATTTAAAACGAGATTCCACTGGCCGACGGGTATATAATAGTTCGATATATTTTGGTCTGGAGGGAAATGAAATATATCATAAAAAACGTTTGGTGCCATTTGCAGAATACATTCCTTTATCTGAGCAATTCCCTTCACTTAAAAATCTCAATTTCGGCCAGGCTAACTTTACTGCAGGAAAAGAATTCACAACATTCCCTTTGGATTCAATTCTATTCAGTAATATGATTTGTTACGAATCGAGCTACCCATCCGTGGCACGTGGATTTGTACAAAAGGGAGCTAGGTTCATTACTTTAGAAGCCAATGATGCATGGTTAAGGAATTCATCGGGCGTTCGACAGCATTTCGAATTGGCACGATTAAGGGCCGTTGAATTGAGAACGGGTATTGTCCGCAGTGCCAATACGGGGATTTCCGGCATTATATATCCCTCCGGGAAGGTGGCTAAAAAGATCAAATTTGGTGAACAGGCTGTTTTTAAAGGTAAAGTCCCCCTCAACCAAGGAATAACTTTTTACGCTCGTTACGGAAGTGTTTTTGCACAAATGTGTTTCATTTTAACTTTGATACAAATTGTATGGCTTTTCAGACGTCCAAAAAAATAATATTAATCATTATTCTATTTTCCGGCTTGGCGATCGGTCAGGTGAAAGAGAAGAAGATACTTAATCCGGTTATTCAATCGGCACTCATTCCAGGGTGGGGACAAAAATCCCTTAATTACCCAAAACGGGCACGCTTGTATTCTTACATTGAATCGGGGCTTTTTCTTTCGATTTTGGGAACAACCACTTATTCTAATATTCTCAAGAAAAATTATGCTGCTTTTGCGGCGGAACATGCCAATGTTTCATCCGGAAGTAAGAGTCATAAATATTGGGTAGATATAGGCAATTTTGATACGGTGACTGATTATAATGATGAGCATTTGAGAAATCGTGAGATGGATGATCTTTATCCTGATAATTTAAAATGGAGCTGGGAATGGGATACAAATGGCAATCGAAATACATTTGAGACAAAACGTATTTTGAGTGATCAAATGAAATTAGCCGCTTCATTTGGAATGGGGGCGGTAGTTTTGAATCACGTTATATCTGCAATAGATGCATTGTATTTAAAACGCGTCACTCAGAAAAAGGAAATTTCAGTTTTACCCTATCAACAATTAGAGACAGACGGAATTGGTTACGCCTTAACCATCCACTTTTAGTATGTTCAAGCACCCTTTGGTCAATCTATGGTTTTTTCTGGGATTTTCATTATCCCTTTTGATGGCCGTTTCTTATCAAGGATGGGGTATCCATTTTCTTGTTTTTTCATTGATAGCTTTGGTGAATAAATCTCATTTTACAACCGTAATACCGAGGATGAAACCATTCGTTTTTTATTTCCCCATTATGCTATTTATTTATGTCCTTTTTTCCCTTTTATTAACAGACAATTCAATCATTGTAATTCTGGATGAAGCATTTTTTGGATTTTTGAAATTGCTCCTAATGGTGGCGGCCATGACCTTTTTCATTGAAACAACGCCGAGTCAAAATATTGTGGTATTGGCGAGAAGCGTTTGGGTGAAAATGGGTAAATCATGGAAATGGGTCGACGATTTCTTTTTATTCCTTGGCATGACATTGCGATTTTACCCCACTTTTCAATCCAATTGGCAATCGATCCGGAATAGCCGGAAAGCATTGGGTTTAGAAAACGACCTTTCACAGTGGGCGCAGGTAAAAATAGCGGCAAAAGAAATGCCGGGAATGTTAATTCACCAATTACGTAGGGCGGATGACGTAGCCATGGCAATGATTCTTCGAGGGTATGGAAAACAGATACCGCGCGGTGTAACATATCCCATTTCTTTTAAGATTAATCATATACTTCAAATGACAATTGTAGCATCCTTTTTCTTGGGAATTCATTCCTTTGCCACGATTTAAGATTAAAATTCAATATGACGGTACTGGCTACCGCGGTTGGCAACTTCAAAAAGAAGACAGAACAGTTCAAGGTGAAATAGAATCTGCACTCACAACCTTGAATAAGGGAGAAAGCATTCGCATTTACGGTGCAGGGCGTACGGATACTGGTGTCCATGCTACGGGACAAATCGCCCATTTTGATTTTAAAACGGATATGGACTCATGCAGTCTGAAAGATGCCATGAATGGCAATCTTCCAAGAGATTCGAGGGTAATGGAATGTCTTGTAGTTCCGCCGGAATTTCATGCAAGGTTTTCTGCCAAACAACGTCACTATTATTACCGAACAAGGACCGACGATTTTCTCCTCGATCGAAATTATACTTGGCATACCGGCCCATTGGATCAGAACATATTAAATGAAGCAGCCCAATATATAGTGGGAAACCATGATTTTACCTCATTCAGCAGAAATAATGAAGATTTGGAACACCGCCGTGCCATCGTCTATGATTCAGTATGGAAAGGGGACGGCGCCGTGGTAAATTATCACGTAACCGCGAACCGATTTCTACACCATATGGTCCGCTATTTGGTGGGAACAATGGTTGAAATATCACGTGGAAAATTTGAATTAGAACGGTTTAAAAATTTGATTGATCATCCTAAAGACAATGTAAAAATATTTAAAGCACCGCCTAAAGGGTTGGTCCTCACAAAAGTGGATTATGATGACTAAAAGAATAAACTCTATTTGGATTGCTCTTTGTATAGTTATTCCTTTAAGTGGCCAAGAGGGTGTTGAACATTCCCGGCAAAATGCCATTACCAATGCTATTGAGCATGCCAGCCCTGCCGTAGCTAGCATAAATGTTACCCAAGTTCAGCGATTTTCTGTAAGTCCATTTCAGCGCGACCCCTGGTTTGAATATTTTTTCCCGCCGGAAATTCGTCAACGAGAAGTTAAGGGCTCGGGCTCAGGTGTTGTAATCAGTCCTGATGGTTATGTGTTGACCAATGACCATGTGGTTGAAAATGCCTCCAAGATAATCGTGACGCTACCGGGAGGGGAAGAATATAATGCCGATGTGGTTGGCCTTGATGATATTACTGATTTGGCGCTACTAAAATTAGAAGGGTCAAATTTTCCATATGTTAAAATGGGGGATTCCGATAATCTCATTATTGGCGAATGGGTGATAGCGTTGGGGAATCCATTTGGGCTATTTGATGTGAATCAACAGCCTACGGCAACTATCGGAATTGTGAGTGGTAAAGATTTAGATTTTGGGATTCAAGGTGGAAAGATATTTCAGGATATGATACAAACTGATGCGGCCATTAATCCGGGTAATAGCGGCGGCCCATTAGTTAATGGTAAAGGTGAAGTAATCGGCATAAATACATTTATATATACTGGATCAAGGGCAAGGCAAGGGTCTGTTGGTATTGGTTTTGCAATACCGATAAATCGGGCGCGACGGATTGCAGAAGAATTGAAAACTAAAGGTCGAATCGTTCGTGATTTCTCTACCGGTTTACGTGCCCAGCCTCTAGACAAGAAGACAGCTGAATATTTAGATATACCTTTTACAAAAGGTGTAATTGTAACACACATTTTAAAAAACAGTCCTGCCTCAAAAGCAAAGTTAGAATATGGTGATGTAATCGTTGGTGTTCAAAATGAAGAAATAAATAGTCTTGAAGACATTCTAGAAATCATAGAAATTAATGATCTACGTCCCGGAGATAGGCTCAAGATGCGTGTATGGCGGAATGGGCGATATTTTACAAAATCCTTAATATTGGGAAAACTTTAGTATGATTGCAAAAGAAGGCAGAATTATTCTGATTCCTCTTTTCTTGGTAACATTTACCATGGGACTTTATGCCCATACTGTTGATAGTCAACCATTAACTATAGCGTATGGTGTATTGGGTATTTTATTCTTGTTTTCACTCAATTTTTTCAGGGACCCCCAACGGACGATTCCAATGGATGAAAAATTGATTATTTCCCCAGCAGATGGTAAAGTGGTAAAAGTAACTGACATTAATGATCCTGAAGTAGGTGAGTCGGCCAAATTAGTTTCAATATTTTTGGACGTATTTAACGTTCACGCTAACCGTGTTCCTATCGATGGAACTGTATCTTCTGTAGAAAGAAAATCGGGAAAATTCCTGGCGGCATTTGACCATAAAGCATCTGATGAAAACGAACAGGTGGTGACTGTTTTGGATCATCATTCAGGGAAATATAAAATAAAGCAAATTGCTGGTTTAATTGCTAGAAGAATTTTATGCTATGCGGAAGTTGGGAGCAAAATGCATAAGGGAGGCCGTCTCGGTTTTATCCGTTTTGGCAGCCGAACCGATTTAATTATGCCCAACCATGTGGCTGTTCAAGTGGAAGTAGGACAAAAAGTTACTGGTGGTGAAACTATTATTGGAAAAATTTCATAATGCAAAAAAATAGAAATAAGCCAAAAAGATTGAAGCGCGCTTTCATCCCCAATGTAGCCACCGTATTCAATATGTTTTTAGGATTCTTGGCAATTACGCTTATTTTGAATGGTGAACCAATTAAAGCTGGTTGGGTCATGATGGTTGGCGTCTTGTTCGATGTAATTGATGGTAAACTGGCGCGTCTGCTGGGGCTCACATCCCGCTTTGGGACTGAATTTGACTCATTGGCGGACACCATCTCTTTTTGCGCTGTTCCGTCCGTACTTATTTACAGCGTTTATGTTGAAGGATTGCCAAATATACTTGGAGCGGTCATCAGCTTTATGCCATTGGTTTTTGGTACAATCAGGTTGGCAAAGTTCAATATTGATTCGGAGGATGATCCCAAACCATATTTTACTGGTTTAACCACACCACTAGCTGCCATAACAATTGTAGGATTTATGCTTTTCAATTTCCAGATGTATGGCGATATGGGAGATTCTAGACTGGCATTATTTTTAGTGGCTGTATTAAGTTTTTTAATGTTGAGCCGTATTCGATTTTCGAAATTCCCTCTTCTCAGTTTTAAAAAAGGTCGCTCAAATAATTTTAGATTAGTTGGATTATTCATTGTTCTAATTACATTGATCATGTTCAAGGGATTGATTCTTTTTCCACTTATGGCAATATATATTTCATGGTCGATAATTCAATGGATGTTGGATCATGATCGTTTTGAGGAAGATGCAAATTTAAAAACACATCAAGGAGATTTTAATGAATAAGCGATCTATGAGTGTTATTGTTCTAATTTTACTATTTGGTGCCCTGTTCGGTACCTTAATGGGAGAATTGTTGGGTTGGACTTTACCTGATAGTGTCGTGAAGGAATTCTTCCTGAAAAGTATTCATTTTAATTTAGCGGGATTGGCCGGTAGTGAAACTGGCGTTATTACGCTGGATTTGATTATGTTTACTCTCCAATTTGGATTAACGCTGACCTTTAATTTTACCAGTATTATTGGCTTTGCTTCAGCGTATTATTTCCTACGGTATTTCCGGTAACCATTCTAAATTTAGGTCTTATTAATACACCCTTAATGCGGAGGAGTAATTATGTTCAATTATGAAATAGTGTTTGCAGGTATGCCCGGCGGATGGGAAATGGTAGTCATTGCCTTGGTGATTTTATTGATGTTTGGCGCCAAAAAATTGCCGGAACTGGCAAAAGGATTGGGACAGGGAATTCGAGAATTCAAAGGTGCTGTCGACGGTGTAAAAGATGAAATGAAGGACGCCCAAGATTCTGTAGAATCTGACAATGACATATCTGATAAAGACGCCGATTAAAAAAAAATATCATCATTTATTCATTTTAAAAAAGGGATCGTTGCGATCCCTTTTTTATGTGATTTATATAGGAATCCGGAAACAAAATCAAATCGCTGTCGTAGGTAAATCCATAAGGAAGTTGGCTAAACAAATTTTATGATAATATTCGCAAATCCATGGTATCTGGCGGGATTAATACTAATTCCACTATTTTATTTATGGCAGCGTAAAGTTGGCCAAAAGAACGAAGGTAGCATTCGAATTTCTTCTGCGACCCTTATTTCTAAAAACATGAAACGCCTTGGTCGTAACAGAATACGTATTCTTACCTTTTTACAATATTTAACAATTACATTGGTCATAATGGGACTTTCCCGTCCACGTCTCCGCGATTCACTTACAGAAACAAATGTGGATGTGGTGGATATCGTATTGGTTATTGATATCAGTTCATCCATGCTGGCAACAGATTTTCCACCTAATCGATTAGAAGCAGTTAAAAAAACGGCCAAAGCCTTTATTGGTGCACGCAGTGGTGACCGTATTGGTGTCCTTGTTTTTGCCGGGGAATCCTTTATTCAGTGCCCATTGACTGTAGATCAAGATGTTTTGATATCTTTGATGGATGAAGTGAATGTAGCTGAACAATCTTATGATGGTACGGCCATTGGTATGGCCATCGCCAATGCCACCAATCGTCTCCGGCATAGTGATGCCAAAAGCAAGGTTATGATTTTATTATCAGATGGCAGTAATAATGCAGGCGAATTGGATCCTCTTACATCGGCCGATTTGGCCTCTAACTTTGGCATTAAAATTTATACAATTGGTGCAGGTACAAATCAGGATGTTTCTTTCATCCCTGGAAGGGGATATATCCGGAATGAAATAGATGAGGAAACTTTAAGGTCCATTGCCGATCGAACCAACGGACAATATTTCAGAGCAACTAATGTTTCGGGGCTTGAGCAAGTATATGCCACGATTGATGAATTGGAACGGACTGAAATTGAGATTAAGGAATATACTCAATATAAAGAATTATTCGGATGGTTCCTCATTCCCGCCTTGATATTTGGGCTGGGTGGTCAAACTATGGATCGCACCATATTCAGGCGGCGTATATGATTGATTTTCGATTTCCATTAGTGTTATATGTTTATATACCATTATTCATTTTATGGATATTCTGGATATATAAAGGTCGAAAACAAAAAATATTGTCCGATACAGAATCCCATTTACGGGCCAGATTATTGGGTAAAATAGAACCAAACAGAATTATATGGAAAGAGCGACTCCTATTCTTATCTACCGTTGTTCTTGTCTTTGCCGCTTCAGGCCCTCAAATTGGCGTAAGGTTGGCGCCGGTGGATCGTAAGGGTGTGGACTTGGTTTTTGCCATTGACGTATCCACTAGCATGAATGCTGAGGACGTAAAGCCCAATCGTCTTGAGAAATCCAAATTTGAAATATCCCAGATGATTCGCCAACTCAAAGGTGACCGAGTAGCACTAATCGTATTTGCAGGCTCCAGTCATCTTTATTTACCCTTAACCACCGATTACGAAGCGGCGCGTTTATTCCTTGATGAAATTGATACAAAAATGATACCCACTCAAGGGACTGCTTTAAGTTCGGCCATTCAAACAGGTTTATCTGCATTTACGGAAGATGATTCAAAATATAAAGTATTGGTTTTGGTGACCGACGGGGAGGACCATGAAGGACAAGCCATTGACTTAGCAAGTCAGGCCGCAAAACGGGGAATGGTTGTCCACAGTGTCGGTGTCGGTACTCAGTCAGGTTCACTCATTCCCGTTAAAGATAAACAGGGTATCCGGGATTATAAGCGCGATGGAAGCGGTAAACTGATAACATCCATCTTAAATGAAAATATTCTCAGGGATATTGCTCATGCTGGCAATGGAACTTATGTGCGATTTGATAATAAACCGGCAAATTTTCGTGCCATTATGAAGGCAATTGATTCCATGGAAAAACGTACCTTCAAATCGCATGTTTATTCTGAGTATGAAGACCGCTATCAATCCTTTGCAATCTTGTCTATCGGATTGATGTTAGCCGGTATTATGATGCCAACACGTAATAAAAAAGAAGAAGAATGGCGAGGTCGCTTTGTTAAGTAGATTATTAATTTTATCCGCATTTTATGTTTCAATGGTATTCTCTCAGGATAAAGGATTAAACTATTACCAGAACCAAGAATTTGAAGCAGCGCAGGATTATTATGAATCGGTCTTGCGTGAAAAAGGGAATCAATCTCAAGCACAGTTTGGTCGTGGATCATCCGCATTTCAGCAGGGTGATATGGAAACAGCAAAACAAGCTTTTGAACAATCCTTAAAGTCGAGTGATGTTAAATTGAAATCAAAAGCTATGTATAACTTAGGTAATACATTTTATCAGGAAGAGAAGAAAGAAGAAGCAATGGCATTTTATCGAAAGGCACTAGAATTAGATCCTAATGATAAAGAAGCCAAATTCAACTATGAATTTTTAAAATACCAGGAAAATCCGCCAGAAGATCAACAACAGCAGGATCAAGAAAAAAACGACGAAAACGACGAAAAAAAGGATCAGGAAAAGCAGGACCAAAAAGACCAGCAAGATAAAAAAGATAATAAAGAAAAGCAGGATCAAGAAGATAAACAGCAAGACGAACAAGAAGAAGAAAAGAAAGAAGACGAAAAAAAGGAACAAGAGGATCAGAAGGAAAAAGAAGAACAAGAACAACAGAAACAACAGCAGCAGCAAGAAGCTGCCGAAGAAGAAAAGTCTCAAGATTTAAAACAGGCAGAAAGTATTTTAGACGCATTAAAACAGGATGAAAAAATCATGCAAAAGCGTCAAATTGCTCGGGCAAAATCGCGTAAATTGGCTAAAGATTGGTAATGAAAAAGCAATTAATATATCGAGCTATTTCCATCGTCTTCATGATAAATATTTCATGGAGCCAAGTAACGGTGACTGCCTCTGTGGATGTGAACAGAATATCACAAAATGAAACTGTGGGTTTTAAAATTGTCGCCGTTAATGCTGATGGTACGCCCAATGTCGATATATCACCGATCCTGAAGAATTTTAAAATTGTTAGTGGACCTGCCCAGCAAACCAATATTCAATGGGTGAACGGCGCTATGACTAGTTCCAGAAGTTTAAGTTGGACACTTTTGACAAAAGTGGGTGGACGGATCAATATTCCGTCATTAAATGTTACTATTGGAAAAAATGTTTATCGCACAAATCCCATTGGCATTCATGTGGAAAAAGGCGCAGGTCGTTCTCAAATGGCCAATTTGTTCATCGAAGCTAAACCGGATAAGGAGCAGGCTTTCCCCGGGGAGCAGGTTACGGTTACGTACCGACTATTTACACGGGTGAATTTATCTATAGAAAATATTGAATATCCCAAAAGTGTAGGCTTTTGGAATGAAGATCTACGCGTGGCCCAAACTGTTCGGTTCAGGGACACCCAAATCCAAGGCGTAGGATATAAAGTGGCAACATTATATAAAGCTGCCATGTTTCCAACTCAAACGGGTAATTTAACAATCGATCCTATGACTGTTATTTGTAACGTAGAAAAACCCAAAAAGAGGCGTCCCGGTGGTGCATTTGATGATCCATTTTTTAACTCCATGTTTAGGGAAACTCAACGTCAGTTTATCCAATCTGATTCTATCAATATTGAAGTGTCTTCTTACCCGAAAACACCACCAGGAGATTTTTCCGGAGCTGTTGGTCAATTTAATATCGAAACATGGGTGGATACACCAAATGTGAAAGTGAATGAAGCAATTACATTCAAAATTAAGTTGAGTGGAACGGGGAATCTTAACCAGTTCAATTTGGGTGACATTTCATTTCCTCAAAATATGGAAGTATTTCCCCCAACATCATCTTTTAAACGTGATGAATTCCGAGATGAATTGACCGGGGTTCAAAATTTAGAATATATATTAATTCCCCGTTCTGCCGGCAACTTTCGTCTCAATCCTATTACATTAACATATTTTGATCCTACCATTGAATCCTTTGTTACCGCACGTTCCAAGACAGCGCAGATTGTTGTGAGACCTGGAGATAAAAATATAATCGCCTCCACAAGATTCAACAGGGAAGATGTGGCACTTATTGGCGAGGATATTCGCTATATACGGACAGGTAAGCCCAAATGGCGGCAAAAAGGAAATCAAACCATTCCTATTTGGGTATGGTCCACTTATATAGTGGCAATTGCATTATTTGTTTTTCCCGGGATATTTACAAAAATGAAAGACAATCGTATGTCTACCAGTGATGTACGTAAATCTCGGGGTGCCTTAAAAATTGCAATAAAATATTTAGCAAAACCGGCTGAAGATCCATTTTCACATACAGCTTCAGTTCTATACAGTTATTTTCAATCAAAATTGTTTTTATCTTCAGAAAATCTTGATCCCTTATCTCTTGAAATGAATTTATCCGGCAAAATATCAACAGACCTAATTGCGGAGACAGTGGCGATTTCGAAGTTATGTGATGCAGGACGTTTTGGTCCTGATGCTGCCGAATCAGAAAGTACACTTCAATCACAAGGCGCAGCGTTACTGAAGAAGATTGATGGGGAATTGGCATGAGAAAATCCTTAATTCTGATGGTCTTTTCAACATTGATATTTGGGCAATCTTCCGATTCATTATTCAGTATAGGTAATCGATTTTACGACGCTGAACAATACACCCAAGCGGCCAATATTTACGAACGGTTATCCCAACAAGTTGATCACGAGGATTTATATTTAAATCTAGGTAATTCCTATTTTCGCATGGGAGAAATAGGCCACGCTGTTTGGGCTTATGAAAAAGGTTATGCCCTTTCTCCGAGGGATAGAGATATTAATTACAATTTGAATTTTGTTCGTAGCCAAGTTCGCGATAGGATTCAACCACCGGATGATTTCTTTGTCGTAGCTTTTTACCGAGCCATCCTAGAGAAACTGACCATTCTCGACCTTCTAATTATGGGTGGTCTGTTTTTTGCCGGATTGGGTGGACTATTTATCCTACGTATAAATGGCAGTATTCCTGAAAAAATGGGCGGTATTTTAAATGGAATTCTTTTGGTTTCAGTTTTGGTCACAGGATGGATTATGCTGGATAAATATTGGGATGTTTCGGATAAACAGGAAGGTATCGTTATTGCTTCTGCCGTAGATGTACGATCAGCGCCCATTGCTCGAGGAGAGAATGTTGTATTTCGCATTCATGAAGGAACAAAAGTAGATATTACCACAATGCAACCGGGATGGTATGAAGTTATTCTGTTGGACGGAAAAAAAGGATGGATACCGGCAGAAGAGGTCCGTACCCTTTGAAATATATTAGTTTTATAATTTTAGTTAGCCTTGTAATTGGCCAGGAGAAAAAGATCAATTTTGATCCAAATAAATTAAATGATCCTGAACCACGATGGCCCAAGATTATTTTGCCATTAAGCGTTGATAGTCAATTTGTTAAAAAAGATACAGTAGATACTGCTGAAATAATTGTTGAAGGTTTTCGCGTTCAGGTCTTGGCTACGAGGGACAGAGGTAATGCAGAACGTCTCCAGAATGAATTATTACTAACTTATAATGAGGATATCTATATTATATTTGAAGCGCCCAATTATAAAGTACGCATGGGGAATTTTTTCGATCGGCGACATGCTGAATCTTTTCGAAAGACTTTGGTGAAAAAAGGATATCCTTCAGCTTGGATTATTCGCACAAGAATTGACCCCAAGATAAAGTAATGTGGGATAAGCATCTTGCTTGTCCGTCTTGGTGTCGCTTTTCAATAAAACTTTTCGGAGGATTCTACGCAAAATAGATTAATTGTTTTAAGTGGCAGTAATTGGTTAATCGTAAAACGCAACCTTCCGTAAAGATAATTTTTAGGGAGATTTAGGCGGGGGATGGCTGAATGGCAATCAATATAATCGAATCGGTAAATATTTCTTATATAGAATAAAATCTTTATCAGTAGTGAATACGGGTAACTCATGATTGGTTGAAATACTGCAAATCAGGAAATCTGTGTTCGAACCCTGAATGCCTTTAGCTCGATATATATTATAATATTCTGCTGCCAGTTCATAATCGTCAGTTAATACTGTTAAATCAGGAAACGCCTGAAGATATTCTTTCAGTTTATTGAATTGACTTTTAATTGAAATGCCTGAAAGTAATTCCTGACGGATAGGACCCATCATTATCGCATTTGAATCCAAGATCAATTCTTTCAGGCGAGTTATTTCATGTGCATTTGATATTGCTTTTCTACGAAGTGCAAGGGACCAAATGCATGTATCCACGAGGATTTTCATTTTTTTATTCGCTGTTCTTTATAGTCGTAGTTTGGATCAATATCAATATGTCCGAACAAGTCCAATAATTTAGCCTGTTTTCGCCGTTGGATATATTCGATCAATGCATCCGTAACGACAGCTTTTTTCGTTTTTTTGTCGCTATTTTTCAAAGCTTCTTCTAACAATTCGTGATCGAGGGCAAGGTTAGTAGCCATAATTATTCTCCATGTATTGTGTAATCACCAATGCTCATTAATTATTGTAAAATTATTATACAATTTGAACCCAAATTATAATAAAGTAAAAAAGTGTGACGAGCATCCCTGCTCTTCAATTGTATGGAATGGCTTATTCATTCTTTGTTTTAAGCGATCAAGGATAATCGCTTCACTGTTGCACCCAAATTCTGGGAATTAATAATTTACTAACATTCATCATTTTATTTTATTTTTCTTACATTTTTACATTTTTAAGGTTTTTTTAAGTGTCTCTGTAAGAATTTTTTAAGACTCGAAGTGTATATTCTACCTGTCTTTTTCTTAATGAGCCAACAGAGGATAGTTATATGAAACATACGTTTCTCTCAGTAATTATATGTATTTCACTCGGTTTTAGCCAAACACCGGGCACCCAATCCACAATAAATTCCGAAACGTCTGCTATGTTAGCGGAAGGAAAACAAACTGTCGCTATTCTGGACTTTGAAGGCCGAGGTATATCCCAGATGGAAGCGGCCACACTGACGGATAGGCTTATGAGTGAAATGGTTTCAACCAATGCGGTTATTATGGTTGAACGGAACCAAATGAACGAAATTCTGGAAGAACAAGGATTACAGCAAGCCGGTTGTACTTCGGCTGAATGTGCCGCAGAAGTGGGTGCTTTGTTGGGTGTTCAGAATATGGTTTCAGGCTCGTTCGGTAAACTGGGAAATACCTATACGGTAGATGCGAAGATGTTTTCTGTAGAAACAGGTGCGACGATTCGCTCATCGAGCAAAACGCACAAAGGTGAAGTTGATGGTCTTCTTACCATTATTGAAATTGTAGCTTGGGAATTGGTAGGCCTCCAAGCACCGGCAGATCTTTTGGCCAAAGTAGGTGACGGAACACCCGTTTCTGAGGCTAAACCAAAAAAAGAAAAGAAACCCATGAGTAAAGGTGCCAAACGAACCATGTGGACAGTATTGATTTTAGGCGGTGGCTTGGGCGGTGCATATGCTGCGGGCTTATTTGACCCAACACCGGTTCCATTGCCTGAACCGCCAACACTGCCGGAGGGTTAAGCCATGATTAAAAAACTACTTCTAATTCAAACTATTATTTTTTCAATTTCTTTTGGGCAAACAGTCTGGTGGGTGGATTTAAAAAATGGTGATGATTCCTATACCGGAACCACCGAAGCAACAGCATTTAAAACGATTTATCAGGCATTGAAAACCAACAGTTGGTCTAGTGGCGATACAATTAAAGTGAACCCAAGTCTTGCCAGTGACGGTTCATTGAGTTATTACGATTTTGGGAATAATGAACTTACATTAGACGCAGGTAAGGATTTTGTCCTTATAGGTACTGGCGGTGCGGACCAAACAATATTTGATGCCGAAAGTAAAAACCGGCATTTCATTATTAGGAATACAACTTCAAATACAATTATCAAGGGTATTACGTTCAAAAATGGATATACCGATAATTGGCCTGGCGGAGGATCAATCTTTCTAGAATACTCCAATGCAGCTATTCAATTTATTGATTGTATTTGGGACAATAACTATGTAACCCAAAACGAGGGTGGTGGTGCAATTATCATAAGGGATGGTGCCACACCATCATTTACCAATTGTGTTTTTAAGAATAATTATGTGGATGATTCTGAAAATGGAAATAACGGTGGAGCAGTTTTCATTCAATGGCCAGGTAGTAAAACTGATTTAGAAGCAACGATTGTTTTCAAAAAAACAAAATTTATTAACAATTATCTAAAAGTAAAGCATAGTTCTTACGGAGGAGCAGTTCACAGCCAAAGGAATGTGGAATTTGAAAACTGTCTTTTCGTGAATAATCGTTCTATTTCAAATAATGGTGGTACTGGAAGTGAGGCATGGGGCGGTGCCATTTATTTTGATGCGAAATATTGGAATGGATCCAGTAATGATGGTGGTGTTATGAAAATTGTAAATACCACTTTTCATGGCAATTATATTCAATCACTCTCATCTAATTATGGCAGTATGTATGGAGGAACCATTTCTTATGGTCAATGGGATGAAAGCGCTAATTCAAAAACATATATTTTTAATACAATTGTTTCTGGCAGTATGGTCCTCATTGAGCAAACGGAAAGGATAACTACAGATTCGAATCAGTTGAAAAATGAAATTATAGGAACCGGTAACTCAAACGGATATAAACTAACAATAGATTATTCTAATGTTCAAGGTAGTTCCGGGATGAGTTGGGCCGGGGATAATATCTATGAAGTAGTCCCGGTTTATAAAGATAGCGCCAATGGTGATTACAGTCTTTCAGATAAAAGTCCTATGATCGGTGCCGGTGTAGCAACTTGGGATGATGAACAATTAAATGCTCCCATCGATGATATTTTAGGCGTTACAAGAGGATCCGAACCGGATATGGGTGCCTATGAAAATAGTTTAGACGCTTCCACTGCACCTATGCCTGTTTCCGGTTTAATTGTCACTCGAGCAACAAATGGTGCTTCCCTCAGTTGGAATGTAGTTAAGGAATATTTAGGTAGTACCACCGATGCATCAAACATCGAATACCAAATATACCAGGATGGTACCAATGTAGCCCAGACCACCAGTACATCCTATTCAGCTACAGGTTTAACCAATGGTACGGTTTATTCATTTTCAGTTTCAGCGAAAAGCACCAACACAAGTACGGAAGGTGCAACATCCAAGGCAGTTTCCGTCACGCCAAAGTATTCGGGACCGAAATGGTATGTGGCTGCTAGTGGCGGATCACCTTCGACTACTTCCGATTATAATTTGGGAAGTACAGATGTGCCATTAAACCATATATCTTCAGCTATTGAATTAGCCGCAACTGGTGATACCATTGTCATGATGAAGGGAACCCATTCAGGTTCAAACAACCGCGGTATTAATTTTTCCAATAATGAACAATATGTCATTATGGGTGATCCAACTTACCCAGCAGATCAAACCATCATTGATGCTGGCGGGCGAGACAGGCATTTTACTTTTGATAACGGTGAAGATACAACCTTTCAAATCATAGGCCTGACTTTATACAACGGTAAAACGACCAGTAGTGGCGGCGGATCGATCAAAATAGAAAGTGCTGCAGTTAAATTAAAGAATATAATCTTTTTAAAAAATTATTCTACCGGTGAAGATTGGTCATCCTCGGGTGCGGTTTTTATCACTAATAATGGGAAAACGATCATTGACGGCTGTACTTTTGATGGTAATTATATTTACGGCGAAGAAATGGGAAATGCGGGCGGCGCCATTTTTGCACAAAACCTGAATGGTGGTACAGACACCTTAATAATTAAAAATAGCATATTTAAAAATAATTATGTGAAAGCAAAAGATGATGCCTGGGGGGGCGCCATCGCTATTTATCATTATCAGGCAGTGATTGAAAATAATTTGTTTTATGATAATTATGTTTATTCTGCATTAGGTAGTCCCAATAGCCGGAATGCATCCGGTGGTGCGGTCTATCTTTTTAATCCAAACTACTGGGATAATAGCACCCAGACATCAAAATCTTTACTGGTTATGTTTCGAAACAATACAGTGGTCAACAATTGGGTGACCTCAGAAAGAAGCGATTCTTATCTTGAAGGCGCAGGGGTTGAATTTTCCGGTCACGACGCGGGTGAGTATTATTCATTTAATAATATTATCTGGGGGAATAAACTGCTTGGCAGAACGAATCATAATCAGATCTATCTAAATTATAATGAAAATAATATCAAATTTAATGATGACTATAATGATATTCAGAACTTGGAACAGCACAACCAATATTCTAGGTTTGGCGATTACAGTGTATCCTATGAGCCGGAGTTCTCTGACTCTGCAAATGGAGATTTCACTCTAACTGATCAATCTCTTCTACTTGGATCTGGGACAGCGAGTTTCGAGGGTTTTGCTGCGCCTTCAAAAGATATATTAGGTAACACTCGCCCCAATCCAGCCGGATCCAGTCCTGATATGGGTGCCTATGAAAATAGCCTTTCTAAATCACCATATCCCAAACAAGTGCAAAACTTGACGGCGGTGGGCGGTAGTGGCCAGATTACGCTGAATTGGGATGCTAATGAAACGATAGATAACGTTGCGAAATATAATATTTACCAGCATACAGGTAGTTTTTCCGTTTCTTCAACTTACTTGCTCGATAACACAACTGCCACTACCTATACAATCACAGGATTAGATAATGGCACCCGTTATTACTTTAGAGTTTCGGCAGTGAATACTGATGAACTCGAAGGGTCGGCTTCCAATTCAGTGGATTTGACGCCAGCATATTCAGGACCGGTCTGGTGGGTGGCGACTGATGGGAATGATAGCAATGAAGGTAGTAGCGGTAGTCCCTTTGCTAGTATAAGTAAAGCAGTTGAAAAGGTTGCAAAGGGCGACACGGTTATATTAAAAGAAGGAACATACACCGGCACCAATAACCGAGAAATAACCTTCAATCATGACTCACCAGAAATAGTGATTAAATCGGAAAAAGGTGCTCAAAAAACGATTATAGACGCAGGTAATACCGGGCAAAGGACGATCTTCAAGTTTCATCGTCCATATAATGCAAGTTCTGATGATCGTGATCGTTTAGATTCTACTTTTCAAATAATTGGTTTACAATTCACAGGTGCAACAAGATCTGCCATTTGGGTGGATAGGGCTGGCACTGATGAAAGATCAACTTTTCTACAACCAAAATTCTCGAATTGTATTTTTTATAATAATCGAAATACAGAAAATAACGGATTAGGTGGAGCTGTCTTTATTAATAACGGGTCTCCCATTTTTGAATCTTGCGTTTTTGATAGCAATTATGTCAATGGATCCGGCGGAGCAATAGGGATACGGTCTGACCTTGCAACCGTTAGACGCACACATATTCGTTCATCTGCTTTTACAAATAATATGGTGCATCTTCAACAGAATACCCAATCTTGGGACCCGAATGGAAGTGCAATTGTGATTTCAGGAAATGCTACGGCTACTATATTGGATTGTATTTTCGAAAATAATATAACTCTTCAGGAAAGTAATGAGCACGCCAATTCTGGTCGTGGAGCAATAGTCACTAGTGATAGTGATTGGTCTACTGAACTTTCAGAATCTGATTATATTGTAATCATTGATCGTTGCATTATAAGAAATAATACCGTTCAATCGACTGGGAATACCTACGGTGCTGGCATAGCTATTTCTAAACCTGCAAAAATATCCAACAATTTGATTGTTAATAATAAAATGATCAATAATGGACAAGCTACACAGGGGCTTGGTGCGGGGATGTATGTTCGTTTGGAATCACGTCATGATAATAATGGAAATGAATTATTCCCTTCCACTTATATAATAAATAATACTATTTCAAATAACAGTCAAAGATTAGGGAATGGAAATTTGAATGACAGGGGCGCAGGGCTTTGGTTTGATTCTATAATTGGAGAGGTTTGGCTTTTTAATAATGTTATTTGGGGCAATGAATCTGGCGTTGAAGAAAATATTAATAATGATTTCCAAGGATCAGTTTATTTGGTCAATAATGATATTCAGTTTTCTTCCCAGAATACTTGGTTTGACGAATCTACAATGTTTGATACTGACCCGATGTTTAATGACACAACGAACGGGGATTACAAATTATCAAATGCCAGTTCAATAATTGGCGTCGGTGTCTCGTCATATGAAGGTGTGAATGCGCCCACAAAAGATATAAATGGTAATGCAAGACCAAACCCATCAGGGTCCAACCCGGACTTAGGCGCTTACGAAAATGTACTGGCAGAATCACCTTTTCCCAAACAGGTAAAAAATGTAACGGCAACAATCGGCAGTCAAGTTGTTAATCTGTCCTGGGATGCGAACATTGAAACAGATATTGAAAAGTATTTGATCTATATGTCCGAAACATCCGGGTTTGAACCTACGTCAGAAGACAGTATCGGTGAATCTGCCACAAGCAGTTTTTCTGCTACGGGCCTTACCAATAATACGGAATACCACTTCCAAGTAGCGGCCGTAGACAGCAGTGGTTATCGCGGTTCATTTTCGCAAGAAGTATCCGCAATGCCACAATACATGGGGCCCACCTGGTGGGTGGATATCAATGGGAATGATATGAACGATGGTTCGCAATCATCGCCATTCTATAATTTGAATTATGCATTTTCTCAAATTGCAAATGGTGACACGATTATTCTAACAGAAACGGGTCAACATGATATAAATAATGAGATTGGTGGGGATGCTCTTTCTAATTTAACAGAATTCCATTTAAGGGGATCGACAGGGAACCCCAAGGATGTGAGTATTAGTGGCAATTCTATTAGTCGCCACTTCAGTTTACAAAACAAAATAGCAACTTTTAAATACATCACCTTTAAAAATGGGTTTGCACATCAGGGTACTGGCGGAGGTGGAGGTGGTTCGTTTATTATAGGGCCCGGTACGGAAACAAGGGTTAATTTTGATAACTGTATTTTTTATAAAAATCAATCGGATGGCTCAGGTTGGGGGTCCGGTGGTG
>Ga0209556_1000108_pt1 | contig 62731 bp, 55 predicted proteins | sample SaaInlV_150m_DNA_5_FD_184652 | JGI IMG/M metagenome (GOLD analysis project Ga0209556, IMG submission 184652) | Marine microbial communities from expanding oxygen minimum zones in the Saanich Inlet - SI037_S3LV_150m_DNA (SPAdes) (version 2) | ecosystem: Environmental > Aquatic > Marine >...
AAGTCTCATTATCAGAAGCAAGCTCATCAACAGCTGCATCTGATGGACAAGAAATACCTATCTGTTTCCCATCAATTTGTTGCAATTCTTGGTTCAATTCATCATACTCCACACTGAGATGACAACTACCCATATAAAATGAACCAGCAGGAAGCGCTTTAAAATCCATTCCAATTGAGTTTCTATAAATATCGCCAGCATTAGCTGTAACATTAACTGCTGACAAGCATATAAGTAGCAATAGATTAGTTAATAATTTACATTTCATGGGCAGAAGCATCATAGATCTCGGTTTCAAATTCAAATGGAATTGTATAGCTACCACTATCATCAAGCTCTATTCGCAACAGAGCAACCCACTCTGTTAAACTAACCACACAAACTGGAAAATCTCCTGTTTGATAGAAGACTAAGGTATCAGAGCTCTCTAAATCAAGCTCCTTCGGCAGTTGTTGTAGTGAATATTTTGTAGAAGCAATAAACTGCTCTCCTGAATCTAGCGTTGACTCTATATATCTATCTTTCTCATCAATAAGGAGTGTGACACCTTTAATTCTACCTGCTTTTTTAGCTGAATTGAGACGCAACCTTATTATCAATGACTTAGCGGGGGAAAAGCTATTGAAAGGGTTATCTGTTGGTCTGTTATGCTGCCGAATAGAGAGCAACAATTCACTCCCTTGCAAGAGACCATTAGTAACTGTTTTTTTGCACCCTTTGATATGCAGCTGACACTCTGTAGTGAGTGGAAATGAAATTTTATATCCAGCAATTAAGTTTGAATTATAAAGAGTTGGATTGATAAGAGTTATAGCTGTTACGAATAGCAACAGAACAAGCATTAAGAAGAGCCTTAGATAATTTTGAGTAGTGCTGTAGAACATAACATATAGGCGCAGATAGACACCCCTACACTCATAACCAGCAATTAAGCAGATGCTTATGCAGCTTAATCATCAATAAAGTATAGAGAGCATCTAAACCGCTCTTTAATAGCAACTAAAGAGAATTGAAAAGATTAGTAACCACCTTTTTTACCAGAACCTGTATAGGTGAAATCATAATCTAGATCAAATGGTTTCCACCATTTGCCAACACCAGTCTCTTTGTCAGTATGACGCATATAACCGTTATATGCTGGCGGTCTAATAGTATAGCGTAAAGTATATTTACCCGCACCTTTTAACTTAATATTGCTCGCATAGTGAGGACCATCTGAAGCAACCATTGGATCAAAGTTTCCGATTTTCACCCAATCACTACCTTTCTTAGTAATTAACCAAGTGATATCAAGATATGGCATCCACTCTCCAGCACCAAAGCCATTTTTATTACCTTTAAGGGCGTGGATATCAGCCTCTAAATGTATATCAGTTTGATCTTCCATACCTGGAAGCATCGGGTACATCGTGACAGGTTGTAGATATACCGCTACAATCTCCATACCGTTTTTCTCTACTGGATCACCAATAGGGAACTCTCCAGCCATGGCAGAACTCGCAACAGCGACGGAAAACATTGATGCCAACAAGGCATTTTTCTTAAACTTCATATATTTATCTCCTATAGATTGAAGTTTCACTCAAACATCCAAATATTCATATCTAACTTTAAAAGCAAAGTATAGGTATTCTCATTTAGACAACCAAATAATAATCTTACCATTAAGATCATTAAATTCTTTTAATTAACCACATTTGTTACATACCGAATATAGATGGCCACCATGCAACCCCGACCAACAAGCTACCTATTGCTCCAGGAAGCATAGGAATATAACGAACTCTCTTAGCAACACCTTGATTTTTTAAGATATTCCAAGCTAACCATAAACTCCATAAAAAACTGATCGCAAAAATAGTTAACTTTATATTTTGGATAAAGAAGGGACTTACTCCAAATACAGTTAACAAGTCAAATAGTTTTGCTCCCAATCCAACAATTAACGATATAATTGCAATAGGAGCATATTGATAACCTAATTCAATAAACCTATCTCTATAAGAACTATCCCCTCCAAATCGACCTGATAACCATGCGGCAAGAGAGGTAGTTAACCACAATAGTGCTCCGATTAAGATCATAAACCCAACCATAAAACCGACAATGGATATAAAATCTAGCCAATAAAAGACCTCTCTTCGCTCCGGATGAACCGACATCAACCATGCAGGGCCCGATTCAAAAACCCAAAAAATACCATTATCAACAAACCACTCTCCTAGCTGCTGTCTCCCAGTTTGATATTGCGGCAGAACTAACCACAAAAAACCTCCTAAAGCGACCCCTATACCTAAAAAGAAGAACCATACTTCTGCTATATTAGGATTAGCTTTGCGTATTTTCTCAATCTCCTCTCCAGGTCTACGCAGACGCAAAAATAGCCCTCCTCGTGCCTCTGGATTGATACAACGAAAACACTCTATACAGTGTCTAGACTCCTCTTTTCTATTAATATCAATCATGGTTGGACAGAGGCCTCTTTCAGTCTGCCTATCTCCGCCCTCACGCCTTTTTTTAGGGGCAAAATCGACAGCACCTAATCTAGAAAATACACCTAACAATAGACCAATAGGGCACATATGACGACACCAAGCTCTTTTACTACGCCCAAATAGAACTCCAATAATAATAGCTAATAACATCGTTCCACCAAAAACAAGTAAGGCTGATTCTGGGTGATCACGCACACCAACTGTCTGCCCCCAAATGGTCACCACTAAAAAACTGACTATTGGCACACCTTCCCAGCGCAACCATTTAGGGATAGCCAATTGAAATCCTATTTTATTCCCCCATTCCGATCCTGCTCCCATCGGGCAAAGTAGTCCGCACCAACTTCGCCCCGTGAAAATGACTGACAAAAATACCAGTGGAAACCACAACCCCCAGAGAGCATAGTTAGAGAACATTTGCAGATTATCAAAAATAGTAGACTCTTCATCTGGATCAATCGTATATACAGGAGCCACAATGATCATTAAAAAAAACAGAAACATAAATAGATGGAGATATACCAATTTATCTCTATTATTGACAAAAAACTTTTCTATGATCGCGGCATATTTATTAGAGAAGCGTGACATCTCCTCTACTGGAATGGTCCGAATAGGAACCCCTCCCAACATCTGCTTAGCTGTCTTCTGTTTCACTGTAGACATCTCTACTTTTGACCTCTTTTTCGAGCTCTAATAATTAAAATATAGTACGCATAAGGAAGCGGTAAAATAAAAGCGAGCTGCGCGAAAAGTCCTTCTACCGTTGGATTAAACCCAATCAAACCAATACGAGGCAGCTCATCTAATGGAGAGATAGAAACCATTCTCGCTTCCTGCAACTCCAACACACCATTTCCTACAAAGGTGAAAGCCAAGTAATATAGTAGGATAGCAGTAAATGTGAAAAACTTAGTGATAGGAATATTGACAGATGCTTTATGCATAGCATAGTAGATTACCACTAAGGCAATCGTCGCTACTGAGAATCCTATTATAATAGCTAAATTCTCATCTCCAGCACTAGCAACTAATGCCTGATAAAAGAGGACTGTTTCTGCCCCTTCACGATATACTGCCAAAAATGCAGCGAAACCTAATGCCCAAGCACTTCCACTAGAGACCGCGGCATTTATCTGTGTACGAATGAATGATTGCCACTTATCAGCCTCACTTTTAGAGATCATCCAGTAACTAACATAAAAAAGCACCGCTGCGGCAATTAGCATTGTGTACCCTTCTAAAGCCTCACGCCCAGCCCCAGAAATCTTAAATACATAAGTCAACAAATACGCCGTCACTAAACTAGCAATCAACGCCCAACCAACACCGTACCAGATAACTTTAACTCGTTCTGGAGCAGAGCGTTGAAGGTAAGTCACCAGAGCAGTCACGACCAAAATAGCTTCAAAACCTTCTCGAGCTAGAATTAAAAATGCTTGAATTAAAACCGCCCAAAACCCATCATCTTCATTCTGAGATGCTGCCGTCTCAGTAAGCGCTCTCTTTAGAGTAAGCCATGCCTCTTCCAGACGATTTTTCTCTGCTCCCTTAGATGCATAACCAATCACCGCGCTGAAATAAGATTCTAATTGAGTTTTAAGCTCAGGATCTCGCATCGCAAGATCTTGCTCCATGCCTTTGCCTTCAAAAATATCGAAATAGAGGTCTGAAAAAACATCAGCACTATCAACTCCAGAACTAGCTTGATACTTAAGCGTCTCCGCATCACCCACCTCTACAATCTCAGCAACAACAGTTCTGTAATCAACATCTCCAGCAGAGGTGTTAAAGCTAATAGAGGTGAGAAATAACAATATCAATATATCTAATACTGCTAATGATCTACCACTATAATTAATCATAACTCTCTGCCCTGCCTATTTTATTGATTGACCGCAAACACATTAATTGGAATACCAACTTCATCTAATTTTTTAGCATCTTTGGTTATAGTGGTAATAATGTCTTCTGCAATACCTTCAATCTCCACTATTGGAACCTCTTTTTTCATTGCTTTGCGTAATGCGCCAAACTTTCTCTCTACTTGATAAGTATATTTGCTTCCCATCTCTTGTCGCATAGCAGCTTCAAACTTTTCACTCTCAAAAATCCCAAAATATGCCTCAATAACTTTACGCTTCGCCTCACTCTTTTCACCCTCTCTATGCAGTTTAACGCTACTCTCAATAACTGTAGTAATATCTTTAGCGACCCCGACCCAACTCTCCGCTGACATCACAACAAAAGAGGAAAAAGATAAAACTCCAACCAATAAACTAGACATTAGGGTTCTCTTTGTTATTTTTATCTCTATTTTCATAAGTACATCCTTTAATAAATATTAATATACACTCTGTAAATTTAATACAATCTTAACTCTATCCTCATATTGCAGTCAAACCGCTTTTAAAAGCCTCAGCCTAAAAAATAGACTGGGGCTCACCTTAAACAGCCAACCAACCACTAACGGAAACCTTAATGAAAATGGTAGAGAGTGGTTAAGAGCAGGTTTAGAAGCCGTAAGCGATCTGAGCACTCCATGCATCACTTGTATTGATATCAGAATCTAGGTGCTCAACTGTAAAGTCTAACCCCTCATCAATATTAATAGTTGATGAGAACATATTACGCTTCTCTTTTGCTGTATCATTCTTCAACTCTGAACGACCTACCGCAACCCCCGCATCATGTCCTGCAATTGAGAAACCGTAAGCTGCTTCTATATTCGTTGCATCTGATGTTCCATCACTATCAACTGTCTCTGCAATCAGTGATAAATCACCAATACTGTAACTAACGAAGAGGTTGTTAGCACTTTTTGTTGGAGCATCGGCAGAAACACTTCCAGTTAATTTGTTAATATGGGACAGACCTATCGTCAGTTCATCCATCTCAAAAGTTGCAGCAAATGTATGAATATCATCATCCACAGCACCAACCAAAGTCAGGTTATCTCCAACAGGAACTTCTGCAATAATTTTAGCGCTACCTCCAATATCTCCAAGCTCTTTAGTCAATGGATCACTAATCATATTTGAAGAGTAGTCGCCAAATGGATGTCCACCAGTGGTTGCTCTAACAGCAGCGATGCCAAAATCATGGGTAATAGTTGCTTCATCCACAGTTGGAGCAGCCCCATCTCCTGCACTTTTCAACTTAATATATCCAGTTGTATTCTCAGTTGCCTGAATAGTTGTCTCAAGAACAACATCACCCAAAGAACCCGCGCCCCCTTCAGCAATATTCATCTGAATCTCACCATTCAGTGTCACATTATTAGTCCAATCAGCTGCACCACTGCTTGAACCTTGCGTTGCTTTCATCTCTGCGATCTGCGCTTTCATCTGCTCCATCTGCGCTTCAAGTTCTGCCATGGTAGTTGCTGAAGAGGTTGCTGGGACTGTAATAGCCGCTGATACGGCCAATGCCAATAAACTTTTTTTCATCATTATAATCCTTAAAAAATACTCATTAAATTAATAGTATAAGCTGACACTATAAAAGTATATATCTCTTGGATAGTGTCAAAATACCACAAGATAATTAAAATACAATATGTATTTACAAGGATAATAACACTCATTATCATTCGTGTCAAGTTTTTTTTAATATTTTATCTACAATATCAATAATAGAACCTAATACTTACTTAAATATACAACAGCTAAAAACTTTTAGATGTTGTATATATGCACTAATTTATTACTTAGTGACTATTTTCTCAACTACAATATGATGCAACTCTTGTAACGCTCTTTTAAAGAGTAAATCATCACTTCCTGTAAATAGATCTACAAATATATGTTGGTGTATCAGATCTGAATCATATTCAATTATTATAGTGCCTGCCTTTGGGTTTAAGCGCACCTCCCCAACCCCGTTAATCTGATCTAAAATATCTTTAATGATACCCTCCACTTCTCCTATAGAGGGAAGATCTTTCTTCTTTAATACTTTTAAAATTCCCAAGCCTGCTTTTAGACGAATTCTTCCAGGAATATGGTGAGCCACTTTAATAAAGGGACGATAAGGCTCTATCGTCTCTTGTATCGCTCTCAAATCTAAACTATTTACCGTTATATCCATATTTCCCCTTTCTGTAACATATTCAATATTTTCATCTCTTACTCTTACGAATAAACCAACAACAAACCTTAATTATAATATTCCCCTTCTCTCTCTGCGCTTTTTACGACGATCCTTAACCTTACAGTTACCCTTTAAAGTTTTATACCCTAAAACTGCAGATAAAATAGTTCCAATACGAGTTATATTTAACAATAATGGTACCATTTTATTTTCACTCCGTTGGAACAGTATCTTTAGTGGTACTTTTTTTGTCGTACATTGTATGATGCCAGAGCGCAAAACCAACAAAGACACTCCCCGCTATGATATGTATTTTTTTATTAATACCTTTCATATGGAGAGCAGTTGCTAGCGTCAGACCTAAAGTGGCTGCCATACCTGTTTTTGCTAACTCTCGTTTTATTTCACAGTCCATATTTTATCCTTTTATCTCCTGCACTCTTCATAGAAACACCTTTAAGAGAGTTTAGTAACAGCAAGATTGTAGTGCCATTATGTAGCACAGCTGTTGTGATGGGTTTAATAAGACCAAAGGTTGCCGCCCCTAAAATAGCAGTATTAACCCCTACCGTTGTATTGAAATTACTATTTATCAGTTTCATGGTTTTATCTGCCAACTCTCTGGCATCAGCTACACTCTCTATATCATCACGCAACAGTGCGATATCTGCTGTAGCTTTTGCTATATCAGCTCCTTGAAACATACTAAACCCTACATCTGCACTGACTAAAGCTGGCGCATCATTAATTCCATCCCCTACAAATGCAACCTTACGCCCACGCTCTTTTAACTGTTTAACAATTTCTGCTTTACCTGTTGGTTTTAACTCTGCATAAACTTGATCAATACCTAACTCTGATGCAATCTGTTCTGCTCGCTCTTGAGTATCCCCCGTCAACATCACTATATGCTCTACACCACTGTTATGTAGACGATTAATCATATCTATCGCATTATGTCGCAAATGGTCTACCATCTGAATAATCCCTAACAACTCCCCTGCATGACTAATATAGAGCATGGTATTTCCTTCTTCTACAAGCCTATCAACCTTTTGTTGGTGCTCTACAAATGATACATCTTCATCATCTTCTAAAAAGTGACGACTTCCTATCAATACACATTTTCCACCTACTTCAGCCTTAACCCCATGCGCCACAACAAAATCTACTTCTGAGTGATGCATATGGACAAATCCATGATCTCGTGCAGCGCTTACAACAGCCTCTGCAACAGGATGGAAGTAGTGCTCTTCCATACTTGCCGCTAAATTTAAAATATCATCATTACTCCATTTAGAGTTAAAGGAGATGATTTTTTCTACTTTCAACTTTCCCTCGGTTAAGGTGCCAGTTTTATCAAAAATAAAAGTATCAACATTATGTAGAGCCTCAATACTTTTAGCCCCTTTAATCATAATTCCATTTTTACCTGACTGACTCATAACAGCTTTAAATGCGACAGGAGTTGCAAGATTAAGTGCACAAGAGTAGTCAGCCTGCAAAACTGAAGCTACTCTCTCACTATCTCCAGTAAGATCCCAAGTCACAGCTGCCAAACCTAAAGTAAGAGGAACTAGCTTACCTGCAAGTTGTGAAGCCTGACGCTGGACTGATGATTGCTCATGCAGTGAGCTACTAATATAGTGCTGAATCTGGTTTATTGAAGTTTTATCTCCAACTATTTCAGCATATACCTTAATCCGTCCCTCTTCCACGACTGTTCCTGCAATAACATGATCCCCAATCTTTTTATGAATAGGATCTGCCTCACCAGTCATAGATACTTGGCTTACTGTTCCTTCTCCATCAACCACATGCCCATCAATAGTAATAGTGTCTCCCGCGCCAATAATAACAATATCACCAACTATTAATGATTCTGTAGAGCACTGAACCTCCTGAATAACACCTCCTTGTTCACGCTCTATCCACACCTGCTCTATTTTAGGCCTTGCCAACTCTTTCAACAGGTCATCACTTTTATGGACTGTGGTCTCCTCAATATACTCGCCCAGCTCTAACATAGCATTAGTAGAATTGGCTGCTAGATAATCTTCACGATATATAGATATTCCTATTGCTGCCGACTCCATAACTGCTGAGTTAAGCCCATCATTCATCAACTCTTTGACACCACGAAATAGTGCTGGTATAGCTGCTGCAGTAGTTATAGTTTGCTTAGCTTTTGGATTTTTTACTACAGAAGCTAAAACTAAAGCTGTAGATGAGACTACAACTCCCATTAAAGATGGAGTATAACTTTTAGTCAGCTCACTATTAATCTGGCTTTTATCATCTCCATAGTAGACTGACTTTAAGTCCAAGCGCAATAGGAAGCTCTCTATTTTTCGTTGACAAGAGCTACTATAACTAATCACAACGACACCAATAGCTTTATTAAATCTAACCTTATCAACCCCATTGAACTTTAAAAGTAGAGTATGAAGGCGCATAACATCTAGCTTCTTATCTAAAATGCCACCAAAATAGTAGCGCAGTCGATTTGAAGTTTTATGACGTAGCTCTAACCTATTTATTGAGGTTACTTTAGTCATCTACTTATTCCGTATCAACCATCTTTTCTGACATAACCTCTGCCTGAGCATCTTCATACTGCTCTTTTAACTCCTCTATACCTCCTTGAAACATTCCTCCAAGTCGAGCAATACTTTTAAATAGAGCCCCTTGAACTTTCTCATTAGTAAGTAACCAAGTTGCAGCAGCTCCAATTACAGCCCCTTTAATAAAGTCTGCTCCTGCTGAACGATCTGGTTTTTCATCTATCCCCACATTGCTTCTAATATATGGGTTGCCTGACTCCATAGATACTCCGCTAGAGACTCCAGCAGAGCCTCTATTACCTCTAAACTCTGAACCATCCATATTTTGACCTATGCCCTCTCCTGCAACCTTATTATTAAAATATGGATTTCCACCTACATTACTGTTATTAAATTTATTATTAAACTTACTATTCTCACTATAATCCATATCATTCTCCATACTATTCTCCACTCCTGTCTCTACAATGCTCTCTGCTGCTTGCTGCTCCATATACTCTTGTGACTTAATATCTCGACCATCCATAATGCCATTCTTATCCATAAATTACACCCCTAAATAGTTATCTTACGCACTCTCTTGCACGCCCTCTTGACTCTCATCCCTCTTTAAAACTTTAGAGAGTTGCTCTGCAGCATACACGCCTGCCATACCCACACCAACCATGCCTAACGCCTTTAACCACCCACCCTCTTTACCCAGTAGGTTAGCTGCCGATATAGCACAACCAGTAGCCACCCCTCCCTGCAACATTTTTATACCTGCATCAACACAAGCATCTTTAGGAGTGCTTTCCCCTCTTGTCATTTTATGACAAATCAGTGGGATAGATGCAATACCAACCCCTAATGCGCCACTGACAATATGCCCATTAATAGAGCGCATAGAGCCAGTATCTATACTAAATTTAGAACCAAAACTAGAACTAATTTTAGATCCTGACGATCGTTGATTTACCTCATACATCTCATTACTCTTCACTAATTATCCTCCTTCATATTGGCCATAGTCATTATTGCCAGACCCCCCAATAGAGCCCCACCAATTATTGCTAAGTTACTCTCTTGTAAAATTTTCCCTATCGCCTCTTGGTTCACTTTACCCTCTTTTAGAGAGTCAATTATGGGACGATACTTCTCAACTTTTTCAAAAATATCATCTAAATTATGCTGTCCATGCTTTTTATATATATCTTGTATATTTGGATCATCAGCACTATCTCTATAATTAACCACACACTTACGAAAAGCAGGTAGATGTTTATTATGAGAAGCGGCTTGCAAACGGTAGAACACCTCTCGCACAGCATTATCTTCTACATAAGTTAAGAGATGATTATAGAGAGATATATTATCAATCTCTGACGCTATCCCCACCTCACAGCACTCAACCACCGTATCTGGAATGGATATATAGTTATGCCAGCTATTTATAGGTACATCAACTTGATAACGCTCCAAAAGCGGTAGTAATAGTTCATAATGGCGCTTCTCAGCCTCTATAATATTTGAGAATGGCAAAATAGATCCGAAGCGCTCAACCACTCCAGAGTAGAAACTTAATGCGTGCAACTCATCATACACTGCAATTCTTAAAACCTGCTCCATCACTGGAGTACTTAATGCACTATCCACTCTCTGCCTTAAGAGTAGATTTTCATCATAGTTTTTTTCACTAAGATTGCCTTTCGCTATCTTTACCATTAGCTATTACTCTTTTGAGATCTCTTATTAATTGAAGTAGATCTCTTCTTAACTGCGCGCTTTTTAGTGGGCACAGCATTGTCTTCAGCAATAGCAACAGAAGGAGATATCTTATCTTTAACAGCCGATGCTGCCTTACTAACCTTTTCCCCTACAACAGCAGCTGTTTTTGTAGCTTGATCTGCAACATAATCAGCACCTAAACTAATACGATTCCTTGCTGCTTGATCTTTATACAGATATACCGCTACAGCTCCAGCCATAACTCCAACTGCAAATGGCAGTACAGCAGACTTCATTTCTCTATCTTTCATACATATCTCCTTGTTATATTTAATCAACATAAAATTAATACATTCTTTAACACTATAATAGAGCTTCATCTTAAGTAGAGCAAAGACTATTAAGTAAGAGAAGTATATTACTAATAGTAACGATTATCAACCGTATTTATAAAATATTATAATTAGTATTAAACTATCAAACTCACTATATAGACGCTTATTTAGACCTGAATGTAATCTCATCAGCAATTTAGATCAATAAAAAACCCCGATAACCGTTAAGTTATCGGGGTTTTTACTACCTCTTTAATCTAAAGATTAGATCACATTACGAGGAGCCCAAGACATAGAGCGGAACTCTTTCTTGTATCCTGACTCACCAATCTTCTTAATCTTTGCTACACCCATCTTGAAGTTGTAGTTACCACTAATCTGATCGACCACGCGGTTCTGCAACGCATTGTTGGGCTGGCGCATATCGAGCATATTGCCGTACATCATCCCCTTCTTAAGGTGAGGGGCGAGTACTGCAACAGCTGTCACTGCCGCCTTGCTTAGCTTAAGATGACCATTTTTCATCATTTCTGAGAATTGGAAGTCATTTCCGTGAACACCAAGAATAGTATCTTTAGACTCAACTACACGATCCGAGTAGAGCATTACCTGATCACCAGACTCGATTCCACGAGCTTTAGCATCATCAGGATGGATCTCTACCCAGTTCTCAGGCCAACGCTGTGTCACGTAAGGACGACGTTCCACATCATCAAATCCAGACTGCCAGATCTCATTGATGCGGCCATTCGAGAACCAAAGTTCATCATCTTTAGGAGATAACCAATCATGGAAGTCTGAAAACAGTTTCCATGGATGTTTCTGAATATTCACTTTACCTGTTTGAGAGTTAAAGTGCGTCATCTTCTTGTTGGTCATATTGGCGCCCTGGGTTCCACCCATTCTCTCCATATGCTCAGCAGTCAATGTAGTATCATGGAGCCGTTTAGTTCCATGAAGCTCACCTGTCTTATAGTTATAGACAGTTGGTCCTTGAATACCAGTGGTTCCAAATTCACGCAGCTTCTCATGAAAGGTTTTATCCTCTTTATGAGCGGCAACTTTAATCATATGGTAAGCCTTACGGTTGCCACGACTTGAACGGCTAGACTCCTCCGCAACCTCATTAGAGTTTTTCCAATCAAATCCTTCATAACCCATACGACTCGCCATTCCAGCAATAATCCACCAATCTGGTTTAGCCTGTCCAGGTGCATCATAGAACTTACTATATAGGCGGAGACGGCGCTCACCATTAGATCGAGTAAAGTCCACCTCACCCCAAGTTGCGGCTGGGAAAACAACATCCGCAAAACGAGCACCAATAGGATCACGAAGATAGATATCTTGGTTGATTACAACCATACCACCTGAATCTGCTCTGCGTTTTAGTGTCTCAATAATCTCTTGCTTATCATAAGATTTAACCTGATGAGGATTTGCCAAAATTAGCTCATGGAACTTCGCATAGAGACTCTGTGAACCAGTCATAGCCTGAATCCAGGTGGTACCGATTACATGAGCAAAACGGGTGTGACCAGAGATTAGATAACGATCGGTATCAAGTGAACGACGACGGCGACCTGGACGTTTCTCTGGAGACTTGTTACGAGGATAGCTACCGCCACCTGCACCACCACGTTGGTGGCCACCAAAGCGACCAACAACCTGGCCTGGACGTCCGCCAGCACCACAGATCGTTGCTAGTGAAGAGACTGCGTTAGTATTACCAGTATTATTTGACCAGTAGTAACCTTTTTCGATACCAAACGAAGCTTTAGTACCAGCACCTTTATTAGTGAGCCACTCAGCTGCTTTAACAATATCTGCCGCAGGAACATCACAAATCTTAGATGCATTTTCTAGTGTGTACTCATCTTTAGACTGCACCCACTTGCTATAGCCATCGAAGCCGCCTTTAACTTGGAACATACCCCAAGTTGTACGCCACTGCCATGGAGTATTACGAGTACCCTGTCCGAAGCCAGAAGAGGTCTCCCATTTACTGTTGACCCATTTATCAACCCACTCTTTATCCTGCCATCCGTTTTCACATATGACTCGAGCGATTGCACCCATAAGCACTGTATCAGTACCAAGTGTGAGCTGGAAATGGATAGTCTGATCTTCACCTTTACTCTTCGCGTAGGCGATACCAGCTGTCTCACGAGGATTCAACCAGATAGTCTTCATTCCTCGCTCAATCGCAGGTTTGATAAACTGAGTATAGATAATAGTCTTAGTCTCATACGGATCAGTACCGTGAATCTGCAATACATCTGCATCACCCCAATCATCGTAAGATGGCCCGAAGTTATCAAAACCAGCATCACGGAAACCTGGTGTAGAAGTTACATCAGATGGAGTATCATGGAATGTGAACGATGCAGTATTTACATTACGGCGTGCATATTTCTTAATCGCATAGGTATTCTCAAGATACTGATAGGAGAATGTCTTCACCGAATAGGCATTAGCGCCATGATTCTTGATGACATATTTACCCACTTCAGCAGCAATATCGAGCGCAAAGTCCCAACTTACTGGCTGGAGTGTACCATTGATTCTAACCATAGGATTAGTGAGACGATCACGAGTAGGAGTCTTAGGATTGTAGCATTTAGCTGCAAGTAGACCACCACGCATAGAGGAGTCACCAGTTTTATTTACCGCCTCTGTATCCTTATCAGGAATAACGATAACATTGTGCGGACGACCTTCATGCATAACTACATTATGCTGTGCAGGTGCAACCCACTCTTCTAGCGCACTAGTTGGGAAGTCTTTACTGAATGCATTTGTGCTTGCAGTTGGACCGCCATCGCCAGAGCCGACAGGCCAGCGATATACTTTATAACCACATGCAACAATACAGTAGTCACATGCTGTAGTAAGAACATCCGCATGCTTTGGTGGCAATGGTGCAGAGTCTTCTGGTAGATAATAATTAGTAGACATTTTTTAATTCTCCTTAAGATTCTGTAGTTTCTGGCATTAGGTTCTGATTACGACCATAGATTAGCCCCATCATTCCAACCGCATATATCTCATCTCCATCTAGTTCCAGTAGAACTTGAGGAAGACTCTCATACGCCTGTCCAGAAATGATGATTCCATGTCTAGTCACATCGTAAGTAGAGAGATGAAGCGGACATGAACCCATAATCCTATGCTCATCAACTACCTTATACTTACCGACAAGTGGTCCACCCTGATGGGTACATAGTGCGCTAAATGCAACTAGATCTCGCCCAGTTCCAACACCGCCACCACATTTAACTCCCGTTTTCACCATTGTGGCAAAAGAGTTTTTACCATTATCAGGATAGTTAATCAGTAATGGCACATTATCTTTTAGCTCGCTTAGCTTACCCACAAGTTTACGGGGATATCCAACTACTCGTGCTTTAGCTTGTGCCGCCTTAGCTGTACCTGGAAAGAGAGAGAGAGAGACAGTACTTGCTGTAGCGGCAGTAGCGCCACTATACATTAAGAACTGACGACGATTAAGCATACATTTACCATGCTCACCAGCGGTCTGATCTTCTCGGCTCTTTTTTACAGTCGTATCATTTATCATTGAATCACTCATTATTTCTTCTCCATCATCAGCTCTGCTTTGGTAAACAGAGGTGCATATCCAGGCATCTTAGGACGCTCTATTTCAATTTCATCGCCAGAGAATGCCTCTAGGAATGCAACAAGATCTTCTTTCTCTTCATCAGATAGACCTAACGGTTTAATTAGATCACTTTTATTTGCAGAGAAAACATTATTCCCACCACCTTGGTTATAGAAATCAACTACATCCTCTAATGTCATAAGAGTACCGTTATGCATATAAGGTGCTGTATACATAGTGTAACGTAGAGATGGAACTCTAAACTTACCTTTATTCCAGACATTCTTATCACGGAAATAGAACCCCGGATCTTCCTTATAATTTTTGTACATCTCTTCGTTAGAGCCCTTCGCATACATTTCGTAACGATAGGTAATCTGAGCTAAACCATCTTCATCCCAACGAGGAAGAGTTGGTACACCGATATTATAGTAGTCAAAATCAGTAGCCATTGCACCATTGTGACACTCAATACAGTTAGCCTTACCGTTAAATAGAGCCATACCTCTTTTCTGCTCTTCGCTTAACGCATCTTTATCACCATTGAAGTAGTTATCAATCGGCGCGTCTCGCTGCACTAGATCAGCTCTCTCAAATGCTGCAATCGCACGGAAAGCATTACGGTAGAGTGGAAATTCATCTCCAAACACTTCATTAAAGCGTTTACGATACTCTGGCATCAGTGCAAGTCGCGCTTCTACAATATCAAATTCAGCATTACCTGCCACCGCACCACCTGCTGCAGATTTAGCCTGCGCCTCTAATGATGGAACTGATCCAGCCCAGAATAGTCGAGGATAATAGGCTGAGTTGACGGTAGTTTGACTATTACGCCAATGTACAGTTCCAGGATATCCACGAGAGATATCCTCTGCCCATGCCCAACCCTGATCAGGCTCATGACATGCAGAACATGGAGTTGATGTATCTCCACCAACTGCTGGCTCAAAGAACAACATTTTACCCAACTCTACTTTTGCAGGAGTGTTGGGATTATCAGGAGGAATTGGCACAGGACCTAGCGCTGCTAGAGGTGGGTTATTAACCCCTTGCCCTCCACTCACACGAGAAGCTGCGACAAGTGTACCGCTCTCCATTGAGGCGACCATCATATGCGCTGAACTACTTTCACTTTTAACTACTGAAGTAGTTGCAGAAGTGCAACCAGTCATCAATGTTGCGCCCAATGCAACCGCAACGGCAACTGGGTTTGTCTTTCTCTTTTTAAACATATTCAATTCTCCGTTCTATTAATGGGTTGATTTAATCGGTGCACGAGTACGGTTATCGACCTGTCGCCAGTTCGGAATAACCTCATACTCAGCAGGGAATGATTTAGACCAGACAAACTCATCACCTGTCAGAGCATCACCAGATAGAGCCTCTAGATACGCAACTAGATCAGATTTCTCACTACTAGTCAGACGAAGTGGTTGAAGCAGGTTACTCTTATTACTATCTGCACCACCGCCCTGATTATAGAAATCAACTACATTTTCTAGAGTTGCCATCATACCGTTGTGCATATATGGAGCACTATATTTAAGACCGCGCAGTTGTGGAGTCATAAATGTTCCACGATCAGATCCATCAGCTTCATGAGTTTGAACCGCAGCACCAATATCTCGCTTAGTATTAAAGATATTCTCAACCCCCATTCCAATACCATACGCCAAGTAAGCCTGATGATTCATTGGATCAAGGAATATATCCAAGTTCTCTGGAACACCTGTATTATGACGACCACCATCAGAGTAGAGAGCACCAGTATGACACTGGTTGCATCCACCCTTACCATCAAAAATAGCTCCACCGCGTTTAGCCGAATCGCTCATAGTACCGTTATCAACTGGTGCATTACGCGTAGTTAGTGTCTTCATAAAGATTGGAAGAAGTTTACGAATACTACCATTAGATGGCTCATTCATCCCAGCAGCTTTATAGAGTGCTAGATATTCAGAGTCCTGCTTGACGCGCTCCTGCATCAACCGCATATCCATATTCATAATATAATCCTCGGTGAGCATCTCACGAGTTACATCATTCAGATTAGTACCTAAACGACCATCGTGCATCCAAGTTTTTTTATGAGCTGTATTAACCAAAGATGGTGCATTACGGAAATGTCCGTTGCCAGGATATCCAGGGGAGAGAGCCTCTTTACTACCAAATCCATGATCTGGGCTATGACAGTCCGAACACGAGATACCCGCATCACCCGATAGGCGACGGTCAAAGAAGAGTCGTTTACCTATCTCTGCTTTAGCATTATTTACATCAATTTTAGCAACTGGTCCATGTTCTGCTGCAACCGTAGTGGTTGCGACGACACTAAGACCAAGCGCAACTGCTGATGCAATGGCGCTATACTTCACTATACGTCGTGTTCCCATATTGTTTCTCCGTTGTATGGTTTGACAATTAATCTCAGACCTCAAATAGCCCAAGTCTCACACCTCTTTTGCATAATTTATGCCATAAAATATAATACCGATAAAAGCGATATAATTCATTACATTACATAAATAGGAGCAACAAATAGGCGAATTACAAAGAAGAATATATGAACAGACTGTTCACATATTAAAGATAACTATAAGGATATATTAAACGATCTATTCAATTACACCATTATCATATCTCACAAAACACCAATACTTTCACTATTGAAGCGTATAGGCTACTGCTTTGAGTATAAGTTAGGTACGCCTACCACGCTGAGACTTAACAAGTAGCAATCCAAGTATGAATAGTGCAAAAGCGACAGCTGCTGGAACACCATACAGTCTATTTTCATCGACCTCTGGTGGAAGCACTAACCAAGCCCAAGTTGTAAGAGTATGTTTCGATGCTTTTTCACCATTACTCCCATCCCAATTTGCGAATGAGATAGGGAGGAATTTACCCTCTACAAAATTTATATCACCACTTTTACTATCTCTACCACTCCCGTTTCTAGGGCGTTTTAGGAGAACTCTCCAACGACCATCTTTCCACTCTGCGCTAGTCTGGAGTGTATCATCACCAATACGGGGTTCGATCTTATTATTAGGACCAGTTGCATCTAGCAACATTCCACTACTTAGAACTGCTGGCTCTACACTCCCTGCATTCCAGTACCACATTGTGGTGTGATGCCTCTTATCACCGTGACGATAGAGCGGTTTAACCACCACAGGCTTGGACTCATACCCATCCTCTTTGGGAAATTGGACTGCAACTGCATCGGAGTATAACTCTAAGTTCTCATCTTGAATCCCAACGGAAACCTCTTCACCAGGACGGCTATCAGTTCTGTCATCAAACTCTAAGAGGAGTGCAATATCACGGTCATTGTAGAGTGCGCGCACTGTTACTGCATCATTAAGAGGAGTAAATAGACGCTCCTCTTTTATGATATTTGGCACCAACATTAAAGTAGTTGGCTCTGCACTACTCCAGAGATCACCATCTATTGAGTTGGGCAGAGTCTCGGCTGTTTTAGCGGCACGAATAACCACGCTATCCGTAAGCGGAGTGGTATTATCGCGCAGACTGTAGACATAGTTAGCTATATGCCAACGATCTTCTAGACTAACTGGGTCTTTATTACCCTCTTCTGTAGCTCTATGCGCTGGCATTGGAGTTCCTGGAATACCGATTGAGAGACGACTATATATATTACGAATAGTCTGCTCACGGTTTTCTGCTGGAGCTTTTCCACTAGTAAAGTTAGTAGCGCGCCAAGTCCACGGTTTAGTAAGATTTCGTGGCCATACACGATTCCCCCAATCATCTGCAAGCTGCTTTCCTGACATTATATTACCGCGTCCACTATGACCGTGACACTCAGTACAAGACTTCTCAAACGCCACTTTACCAATACCAATAGATTCTGGCGAATATTGAACCTGCCCCTCTTCTGGTTCTCGTTCTGTAATTACTCGGAAATCATTTTTCAGATATCTTCCACTATCTTCATCATAATCTTCATCTTCCGCCTCTTCTGGAGGCCACGCAGCAGCAATATCAAATGATTTTATTACTGGAATAAGTGAATTAATCTGTGAGTCAGTGAGAAGTGTTCCCCAGCCTGGCATTCCTGTACCATCAAGTCCAAATTTTATAGTCTGGAAAATATCTTCATCTCGTGGCAAAGTCATACCTGGTGAAGTTTTATATTTAAATAGTGACATACTGAAGTCTCGGGGCTTAGGATACATCAGTTCTGCAGCAACTCCATCTCCCATTCCAGCTTCACCATGACATACTGCGCAACGGAACTGATAGAGATCATCCCCACTAATATCTCTACGCGCATCCCAAACAGTATCACGTATTCCTGTTGCCGCTTCAGAATCTTTAAGATCCCAAATTCGTGGAACTTGTCCGTTATAGTCAAAGATAAACATCAATACATTCCAGATATCATCCTCACTTAACATCTCATGCCAGACTGGCATTGCAGAGTTCCAAGGAGTCCCCTCTTTCGGGAGACCTGGACCACCTGTAGCTGCACGCCAAAACAGGAACGCCTCTTGCTGTTGTGGAATAACGGTTGGATCTTGAAAATTTATCGGCTGCGGATTAAATCCTGCAGCATAGTGCCCTTTACCATCAAGAAGATCACCATGACAGAAGAAGCAGTTTTCGTAGTATATATCCCGTCCAGCTATGACTGAGTCTGTGTAGATCTCCATAGCTTCATCTCTCTTTCCACTCTTCCACTGACTTAAAACTTCATCACGAACAGGACTCTGCAGACTATTAAGGTCAAAACTTTTACCCCATATTTTCACTTTCGACGGCGGAGCAGGATGAACTTGACGCAACTCAACTGGAGAGTCTAAAGATGGCTTAAGAGCCCCATAGGTTGTATACCCAACTATTGCTGGAATTGCCAACAATAGTACCCAACGCGTAGAGGTTAAGATAACTCCATCTCCTCGTAATATGCTCTGAATTGGTGCTAAAAATTGTGCCCAACGCTCATCATCAAAAGAGAAGTAGAGTAATACTCCAATTATAGTGATCAACATAAACTGAATAACTAATGACTTCGGCATTAGTGGTGGAAATGCATTGGTAAATATTAGATAGGCCGCTATCACCACTGCGATAGCTTGCAAGAATGGGGGGATTAAAGGTTTTTTCATAAGTGTATGTATCCGTATGATATTTTTCTATCTGTATGATTATGCATTGGTATCAAATTACTGCTGTTGAAGTAATTTAGCTATCATTTTCAACTCTTTAACTGTCATCTTTTCACCAAAGTCAGTTGGCATCAACCCTACAGTGTACCCTTCTGCAATCACACTATTTGGATCTATGATACTGCTCTCTATTAAAGCTGCAGTTTGGCGCTCTCCAATTTTACTTAGATCAGGGCCTAAGTCTCCACCACTACCGTTAATGATATGACAAGCACTACAACCATACTTACCAACAGCCTCTTCACCAGTTGCAGCTGCTACTGGAGCAGAGCGATTAGAGTCTGCCGTAACATTTTCAGCCGCATCCATTGTAGGGAGCTCAACAGTAACTTCATTACCATCTTTAGCTTGCATAAAAGCTATAATTGCGTCAATCTCTATAGTAGATAGATTGAGCGGAGCCTTATCAACTGTAGGCATAGGAGATTCACTATCATTCGAACCTTTCTTACCAAAACTAGCAACAACATACATACTAGGGAATACCATAGACTCTCTAAAATAACTCTCTACATCGTTAGCTTCGCCCTTATATCTATCATCAGCCATCCGCTCCAGTGCAGCTTCACCAATATTCATAACTAAAATATCTGGGGCTCTACCCAAATTATTATGGCATAGAGTGCAAGTTCCCTTCCCACTAAACAGCTCTTCCCCCATTGAGATAAACTGATCCATTGTTAATGCACTCAAATCAACTTTAGTCTCTGTTGGAGCTTCTCCCTCTACCTGCGGCAAAATATTTGAGACAAAGGTAAAGAGTAAAAGTAGTGAAAAACTGAATGCTAATACTGGAAATAGGACATGCCCAGACTCTCTATTCATAACCTTCACCACTCTCATGATCTATCCTCTCCACTCACTGCGCTATCTATTGCTGGTTGCGGTGGAATCTGCTTCTGTCCACTCAAATTTGCAATCCAAAATACAAATAGAACAAAGATAATAAAGAGCACCGTGACCAGTGTCACCATATTACCCGCATATCCAATTGCTGGAATATAGTTATCTGGTGAGTTATCTTTCATAACTGTATAGATATGCCAATGAGTTTTAACTGATGAACGCACATACCCCATCAACCCCATCAACCAAGTAAAGGCGACTGGCAGTGCGAAGAGGGCATATTGCGAACGGTTAGTGACTTTACCCCAAACTGCTGGGTATTTAACTTCTGCATTCTTATACATCATTCCATCTATAATTACCCCCGCAACAATTACAATTAGAGTTGAGACAACCTGTGTTACGCTTGAACCAACCTTATATACGGTATTAGTAAAGTATCCATAATAGACTCCTGCAAAGATGATATTTACAATCGCAACGATGTATATTGCCGTCAACAGGGCATTTCCAGCTGGCGCCCAACTTACCGTTGCGACCTTATCGGATCTTCGATAGAGTTGAAAGGAGAGAAAGGTCATAATCAACATTAGATTAACTGCAATATTTTTAGCTGGCATAATTCCAAGTGGGCCTAAAATATGGTGGTGACTTCCACCAAGTGCAGATATTTCACTTGCGGTTAATAGTAGAGTATGTGGAGTCATCCAGATTAAGAAGCAAATTACAATCGTACCAGCTATCCACTTAATAAAACCTTGATAGCGTTTTGAGCCTTCCGTACGCGACATCCCAGACCAAAGATAGTAGTTTGCCGCGAGTAGAATCGTTCCAATTAAAACCGCTTGCACGATAAAGAGCCAAGCTAGAATACCACCCATTGCAGTAATACCCATCTGTTGTGAATAGGAGTAGACTTCAGCCATTAACCAGTAACCTGCAAATGGAAGTGGTAAAAATGCAAGAATTGCGATAAAGTTAGAGGTGTACCCCATCCAGTCATAGTGCGCTTTCTGCTCTGGAGTTTTGGCGGCAAGAAACTTAAATCCTGCATACGCTCCTACTACTGCACCCCCAAACGCCACATTAGCTATAAAACGGTGAAGGTTGATTGGGTTCCAGAGTGGCCCCTTCATAACTTCCCAAATATTACCCACCACTGCACCCACATCACTTACGCCAGATGGAGCCATCATAAAGGTAGACCATGAGTTCGCCATAAACATTAGCGTCAACCCAACGCCGTTAAGCATCATCCCTATAGAGAGATGCACCCATTTTTTATTACCATAACGCAGTGCATCCCAGCCGTAGTAGTAGACATAAAGAAAGAAGCTCTCCATAAAGAAAAGTAACGCATACACCAACATCTGCGCACCAAACACCTCCATCATATAGCCCATAAAGGTTGGATAGAGTAGGAATAGAGCAATAGCCAATGTACCGCCAAACAGCGCAGTAATAGAGTAGGCTGTAATACTGATCTTCATAAACTCATGCGCCATATCATCATAACGCTCATCACCTGTCTTAAAGCCCATAAACTCAATGCCGACCACAAACATTGGAACTGCCAACACCAATGCTCCGAAGAAGAGGTGCATCTGCGCAATAACCCAAACTATCGCTCGACTACTTGCCCCTATATTTGGATAATCTCCTCTCTCTGGTTGTGGAGCAGGAGCCAATTCAGCTACAGTATCCACTACAACTTCAGAGGCAAGTGCAAACTCCCCAGCAAATAGTCCGAGAGTTAATAGCGATAGTAGTAAAAACTGTAAAAATCTAAAGTATCTAATTGAGTTTGGTTTAACTGCCAGCTCTTTTCTACTCTGCTCTCTCATATTTTGTGCTCTCATATTCTGATCTATAATAATTAGTAGCTGTTTCTACTGCGCAGGAGATAGATCAAGATTTAGTGGGAGCCCCTGCATCCCCATAATCGCGTGATCCATTCCATAGAATAGAAAAAATGCGGCCCCTAAAGCCAAAATAAATGTTATACCTGTCTTCATCTAAATCACCTATATTGATTACCTATAATGGGATTAACCCACACCCCTTAGTCACACAACCTCTTCTTAGTGGTGAAGCACTACGCCACCAGAGTAGATCAACAACCACCAGAAAAACAGTAGCACTCCCCCAGTTACTGTTAAAAACAGTTTAGGGCCCCAACTTACTCTGGCACTGCTATCTTTTTTACTCTGCTTCTCTTTACTCATTAGCTTATGACTCTATAAAAAGTTTAAGGGGGAAATGTTAAAAATATCCTAAAAAGCACCCTAAAAGTTAAAGTATGACTCTTTGCACTTTTTGTGCCACCAATAGTTATAAAAACATTAAATCATTTATTACCAATATGTTAGGATAATATATGAACGATTCGTTCAACTCAACATAGAGCGCTACAACTACCACTTAAAGAAAAATTGAACAATTAGTTCATCTTTATTAAATAGATGTTATAGTAACTGAACGAATCGTTCAATATTTAAGTATAACCAGACCAAATACAGGTCTATTATTTATATAAATCAATATGTTATACTATATGGCACATCTTGTGCATAGGTGAATAGATTGATAAAACTAAATATATAATAGATACGGAAAAATAGAAAATGAGCTTAGAACAGACCATTAACGCACTAACATCTCTTTTAGAAAGAGGAGATGAGGCTGACCGCTGCTATGTAACTCAAGCACTTGGTAAACTAACCCAGCCAACTGACACTACAAATATAGCCAACAAGATTCTACCCTATCTACGAGATCAAGATATTGATGTCTGTGTCGATGCAGCGACCACCTTAGGAAAGCTTAGAAATAGAGGAACTAATTCCGCAATAACCAAATCTCTTCTTGAGTCATTAGAGAAAGATCCTGATGGAGAGATTAAAACTGCAATCGCAAGTGCTCTAGGAGAGCTAGGTGATACAGATGCGGTCTCTGGACTAATTAGGGTTATGGAAAATCGCGACGATGATATTGGGTATATTGAGGATGGCTGGGATCTATGGTGGGATGTACAGCTTGCAGCTGTAAAATCGCTAGGCAAACTGAGAGCAGAAAGTGCGGTAGAACCACTAGAACGCCTTATGCATAGCGTAGAGGGCGAAGATATTGAACCAAACATCCTAACCTCTCTTGCCGAAATTGGAACTGAGAGTAGCGTAGAAATTTTAGCTAAAATTTTAAACGATAGTAGCGATCCTCGCAAGCAGCGCCGTGCCGCAACAGCTCTAGGGGATGTTAACTCTGATGCCGCCAAACAGGCTATTGCGATCTTGGGAAGAGCTCTAAGAGACAACCATAAAGATGTGCGAGTTCATGTTATTCAAGCACTTCAACAGCAAGATGCAAAACGATACCTCCCAGCCATCGCTCTCTTAATTAAAGACTCAAGTGATGAAGTGAGAAGTGCAGCTGCTGCAGCAGTTACCACTTTAGGTGAGATGAAAAAACCTACACAAGAGTCTATAGATCTCTTTAGTAACCTACTTAATGATGAAAGTGCACTTGTTCGCTCAACTTCACTAAATACTTTAGCCAACCTAGAGACAGCAGTATTAAGAGATAAATTGAGTGATGAAAGTGTTGAGCGCACGATTGAGTTAATCGGAGATCGTGATATAGAGTCATCTATTGCTGCCACCCGCCTCTTCTCTAAACTAAACCGTAATGGTGCAGAGAGACAATTAATTGAACTTTTAGATGATGACAGCAGAGAAAATGCAATTCGCAGACAGGCTGCTCTTAGCCTCTCAATGGTAGAAACGGTTGGAGAAGATAGCGTCGCAGCTCTTACTCAAACTCTAAGTGATCCTGAGCAGTCAATTCGTCACGCCGCTTTAATCTCATTAATGGGATGTGAAGAGAGATATAGCGCAACAGATAATGCAAATAGATCTCCTCGCCCTATTGAGGTGATAATAGATGCGCTACATGGAGAGATAGACCTTGAGCGTGAAGATGTGAAAAATGGTGACGAACCTAACAGCACTGAAACTGATAGCGAAGTTAAAACTCAAAGCCAAAATGTATCTTTTAACAAAGATCATAACAGTACCCCAGAACAAGATACTCCACTACCAGAATCTCACCCAGTAGATGATGAAGAGATAAGAGAGAGTACATCTACCTTAGACGCTATAGCTATGGATAATGTTGAATCAGCGCTTCGTTTTCATGAAGATGAAAATAGTGAAGATGAGATTGAGATAGAGCACGATGATGAGACGCGTGAATTTTTAGGTATTCTTGACACAAATAGAGATAACGCGGATAGGCGTGACCACCGCTTCAAGAACAAAGATATAACCACTGATATTCGTCGTCTGGCTGCCTCTACTCTAGGGCGCTACCAATCTGCATTAGCAATTGATGAACTCCGCCTAGCTCTAAGCGATGAAGATCATGAGCTACGCCGTCTAGCGGCTGAGGCTCTTGCAGAAATTGCACGCAAAGATCCTGCAAACAGTAAACTGCATAGCGTTATAGGAACTCTAATCTCACAGTTGCAATTTAGTGATGGAGATACTAGGATGGCATCCATTCGCGCACTAGGGGCTATGGAGAACCGCTCGGCTATTCCAACGCTACTAGAGCATCTAAATGATGAAGAGACTATAGTTCGTATGGAAGCAATTAAAGCTCTCGTTACCGTTGCAACTAGTAAACTTGACTCTATTACAGAGGGACATATGGTAACCCATGAAATTAACAATGCCGAGATTCTATCTCGCATTAGCAACGCTCTGGAAGATGAGCAGCCATCTGTCAGAACTTTTGCCGCAGATGGAATAACCACCCTTCTCCAACACAACTCTAAAAGTGAATCTCCTGATCACAATCAAGCAGGTAGTGACAATAGTAGCGAAGATATGATTCAGAAAATAATAGATGCCGGATTCGCAGGAGCAGGTGCACAAGCGCGGCATATGGGCAGAGCACTGCGCATCGTAGATTCTACCATTAGCACCAAACACCTAATTCCTCTCCTAAACTCTATTGACAGCAGTGCTGGTCGCCGTTTTGTAATAGAGATGCTAGAGGAGATATACCAAGATGCGTAGTTACATATATTTTCCAACCAATTCTTAAATAATTTTTTAACCGTAAAATCAGGAGCAAAACCAACATGAAGACACCGACAAACTTACTTAAAACCATCTCAGCTATAGCTCTTACAGCTGCTGCTCTCTCACCACTAAACTCCATCGCTGCTTATAAAGTAGTTGATGTTACTAATGGTGGCACTATTACAGGCACTGTAACTCTTAAAAAAGCTGCTCCAAAGTCTGCCCATAAAGTATATGACATTAAAAAAGATAATTCTGTATGCGGCAGTGACCAACGCATCATCGACTATGTTAAAACCAATGGAAAAGCACTCCTAAATACTATCGTATACCTAACCAAAGTAAAGTCTGGTAAAGCGTGGGGGGAGACTCCAGCAGATATTACCCTTGACCAGAAAGGGTGTGAATTCACTCCATTCCTCTCTATTATGCAGAATGGCGGTAAGTTGACTGCAATCAACTCTGACCCTGTACTTCATAATCTTCACACTTATGAGCTTTTTACTGGGTCAATTAAAGGTCCTAAAAAAACTGTTGCTAATGTAAGTCAACCTGACCAAGGAAGTAAAGTAACCAAAACTGTTAAACTTAAAAAAGGTTTTGCTATGAAGGTAGAGTGTGATGCTCACGACTTTATGCACGGCTTCGTATTTGTTGCTAAAAGTCCATACTATGCAGTAGTTGATGCTGATGGAAAATATACTATCGATAACATTCCTGCTGGAAAATATAAAGTTAAAGCATTCAACGGCTTTTTAAAACCGGGAAAAGGCAAAGCAACTATCAAGGGTGGCGATACAGTTACTGTTGATATTCAAATGAAATAATAATGAAAAATTTTTTACCTGAAACCCTCACTCTGTTTGACCGTATGGTTCTAACAGGAGGGGCTATTAATATGGTAGTGGTTGCCACTATTGTGATTTGGTATTTACTCTAGTAACTATTAAGTTAACCATATTAACTGCTGGTTACATTAATGTATAAGTGGTTAGATGAATTATTAATTTATTACTACTCATTGAGTATTGGAGAGATATATGCAGGGTGAAAATGTAGTTCGTATAGAGCCAGAAGCGGCACCAGAGCCACTTCCAACTTATCAGAAGATACTGCTGGCAGTAGACTCATCTGACCACTCTAATAGAGGGACTATTGAGGCATTTCGTATCGCTTCTCACTATAGTGCCGCAGTTACAGGAACTCATGTCTACGCAGCTAAACTGCATGATATTCGTTTTCGCCAGATGGAGGGTGGACTCCCCGAACAGTTTCGTGAAGAGGAGGAGCTAGAACGGCAACGCGATGTGCATGATGATCTTATCACTAAAGGACTATCTATTATCACTGACTCTTACCTAGATCAAGCTGAGAATCTGGCAGATGAGAATGAGATCAAATTTAAGCGTAGACCACTTGAAGGAAAAAACTATCGAGAGCTAACCCGTGAAACCAATAGCGGCAAATATGATCTATTAGTAATGGGTTCTCTTGGTCTTGGTGCAATCAAAGGGAGCTCTCTTGGAACTGTCACAGATAGAGTTGCACGGCGCACAGAGATTGATCTATTAATCATCAAAGAGCCAGAGAAAGATCTTAGTAGAGGCCCTATTGTGGTTGCTATTGATGGCTCAGATAGAAGTTATGGTGGACTTCTAAGCGCATTCTCTTTAGCACAAGAGTGGGGTTGCACAGTAAAAGTTATCTCCGCATTTGATCCCTACTACCACTATGTAGCATTTAATCGCATCGCTGGAGTATTATCTGATGAAGCGGGCAAGGTCTTTAAGTTTAAAGAACAAGAGAAACTTCATGAAGAGATTATCGACTCTGGTCTCGCCAAGATTTATCAAGGACATCTCGATGTTGCTCAATCAATTGCAGAAGAGTATAAAGTAGAGATAGAGACTACACTTCTTGATGGCAAGGCACATGATGCAGTTGAGAGATTCGTAGCAAATGCAAAACCATCGCTGTTAGTTATAGGCAAACTCGGAATTCATGCAGACCCAGAGCTTGATATAGGAGGAAATAGTGAACAGATATTACGCAATGTAGAGTGTGCTGTACTTCTTAGTCAAAAAACTTATCGTCCAGAGATAGATGTAGTGGCAGAGAGCACCACCTCATGGACTAATGAAGCAGAAAAGAGGATGGATAAAGTTCCATCTTTCGTGAAAAATATGGCACGCATGGCGATCCTGCGTTATGCGCAAGAACGGGGGCACACCGTAATTACAGAGCGCATAGTTGAAGAGGCGACTGCCCAACTTATGCCAGGACATGCTGAAGAGGCTATGGGAGAGATTGTTGGAGCTTATGAAGCTGGCGAACTCAAACACACACCAGAAAGTGATGCGAAGCGAGTAACCGCAGAAATTGTGCGCTGGGATGAAGATGCAACAAAACTGCTGATGTCAGTTAAAGATCTATCACTCCGTGGAAACCTTAGCATGCGTGCTGAGAAGAGAGCTCGTGGTGAAAAATCAAACCTTGTAACTTTAGCACATATTAGCTATTTTGTAGATTCAAATTGGAGTGCTGCCGCCCTCGCAAGATTAGCCCAAGTACCAGAAGGCTTTATGCGTGACTCCAGTAAAAAGAGAATCGAAGAGTATGCACAAAACAGTGCTGAAAGTGAGATTACTCTGGAGGTTGCCGAGGCTGGGCTAGAGCAAGCTCGCAATATGATGGAAGAGGCGATGAAGTCTCAAGCTGATAGCAATATTGAACACCCTAAGGATGAGGTCGAGCAGTCCAGTAAAGAGAAGCCAAGCCTCTGTCCATTTGCAAATCTAGCAAAAGCAGGTGAAGAGAGAGATCGAAAAAAAGCTCTTAAACATACTAAAACAGACAGCATTAATTGGAGTGCATCTGCTAAGAAGAGAATGGAACGCATTCCAGAGGGATTTATGCGAGACCTAACTCAACAGCGAGTAGAGAAATTTGCTAAAAAGAACAGTAGAGAAGAGATTACAGAAGAGCTAGTAGAAGAGAAATATAGCGAATGGGCAGCTGGTTCCAGCAAAAAAGAGTCTGCTATGGAGTGGGAGGATGAAGCCAAAGCACGTATTAATAAGATTCCAGGTTTTGTGAAAGGAATGGTTATTCTTGAAGTAGAACGCTGCGCACAAGAACTAGGGCTAGAAAAAGTAACTCATGCCGCAGTAGATAAAGCAAGCGCAACCTGGGAGATGGGAAGTGGATTTCACAGTGAATCAAATCCTGATCAGTACCAATAACAGGGTCAAACCTGCTCTTTTAGCACCATTATTAAAGCATGAAAAATATCAATTACAATCCAGAAAATAACGCTAAAAGAGCAAACTCCCCTCCGAATGAGCTCTTTCTTCTTGCTATTAATTTAACTCGACGCTGCAATCTAAATTGTAGTCACTGCTACCTAGATGCGAAAACCCTGCAGCATGGTGGCGAGGGTGAACTCTCCACAGCTGAAGTCAAGCAACTATTAGATAGTGTAGCAGAGCGTAGCAATGATACTATGGTTGTGCTAACTGGAGGAGAACCTCTGCTACGCAGAGATTTAGAAGAGCTGGCTGCATACGGCTCCTCTCTCGGTCTAGCCATTGTCGTAGGAACTAACGGTATTATGCTTACCGATGCTAGAGTTAAATCTCTAAAGGAAGCTGGAGTTCTCGGCATTGGAATCAGCCTCGACTCTCTTGACCCCAATTTTCATGACCAATTTCGTGGCGCTCCTGGCAGCTGGGAGAAGACCCTAGCTGGAATGGATGCTTGCCGAAATAATGAACTCCCATTTCAGATTCACTTCTCCATAACTGATGGCAACGCTGATGAGCTGGAGAGTATGATCTCATTCACCAAATCGGTTGGAGCTCATCTCCTAAATATATTCTTTCTAATATGTACTGGAAGAGGAGAGAAGATGTCAGACATCACTCCGCAACGCTATGAAGAGGCTCTCAACAAAATTCTTGCAGCACAAAAAAAGTATCCTGAACTAATGATTCGTGCCCGCTGCGCTCCTCACTATAAGCGGATCGCATATCAAGATAATCCAGCTAGCACTATTACTAGAGCAGAGGGGTATGAAGGTGGTGGCTGTATCGCTGGAACCCACTACTGCCGTATCACTCCAGAAGGTGGAGTTACTGCATGCCCATATATCTCTGAAGAGGAGGGAAATATTCGGAAACAACCTTTTATGGAAATTTGGGATAGTCCATCTTTAAACGACTCAAATAATATATCAAACTTTACTGCGCTCAGAAACCCTTTTCTAAAAGGGAAGTGCGGAGAGTGTGAATATCAGATTCTCTGTGGCGGATGCCGTGCTCGTCCCAAAGCTCTTGGTGGCGACCTAATGGATACAGATTCATGGTGCGCATATCAACCAGGAACTATCCCTGGAGAACAGGTAGTTGTTATCCAACCACTTGATAGCAGTAAGCAGCAGGTAGTTAGCTGGAGCAATGAAGCAGAACAGAGGCTAAGTAGAGTTCCTGGTTTCCTGCGTAAGATGGTAAAGAAACGAGCTGAATCTCATATTATAGAGCAGGGGCTATTTGAGGTAACCAGCACTGTGTTAAGTGAACTCTCCAGCAAACGCTTTGGCTCAAATATGCCTAAACGCCCTAGTGAGAGCCGTAACGATATCCAAGAGAGTAGAGAAGTAAACCTTGTCTGGACTGCGGAGGCACAGCAACGGCTGGAAGAGACTCCATCCTTTTTACGTGAGGGGGTGCGTGCCGTCGCGGAAGATGTAGCTAGAAATGAGGGAAGATTGGAAGTAAACATAAAACTTTTAGATCGGCTAGAGAGTGAAGATGATCCTGGGCGTAAGCTAGTATGGGATGCTGCGGCAGATCAGCTGTTAGATCAATTTTTAGTTGATCGTAAACCACAGGTTGTGATGTTTGTAAAACCATCTCTGGAAGAGGCTGCAGAGAGAGAGGCTAAAAGAAGAGACTCAATAGTAGTACTCGCAGAAGATGTACAGTCGGTTATCACTACCCAACTAGCTGGAGTGGAGTGGGATTCTGACGCTCTAGATAGAGTTGAGAGCTCTCCTGAATTTAATCGTGCTGGGATAAAAAAAGCAGCTGAGTTTAATGCTCGAAGAGAGGGGTTGGAACGCATAACTTCTGAGGATCTTACTCGCTTCCGTAACCGTGCAATGATGAAAGCGGTACGCAGAATTCGAGGTTTCGGAATGGATGAACTCAACTTCGATGCCTACGATATAGCAAAGAAAAAAGTTCCGCGCCTAAAAGATAACCCACAAGCTGAGAAAAGATTTAGTGAGATAAGAAAGCATGTTGAGAGCCATCAAGGAGAAGATGGTGAAGGACTTGGGGTACTTGACCGTGAACTTTTAGATAAGATGAAATCTGAACTAAAAAAACCACGCAAAAATATATCACGGAGAGAACTCAATGAGTAATAAAGTTATTATCATTGGTGGTGGAATATCTGGGCTTGCTAGTGCATGGTGGTTGAGTCAAGCTGGAAGAGAAGTTGAAATTTGGGAGAGTAGCAGTCGCGCTGGAGGAAAGATTAAGACCCAACAGCAAGATGGATATATGACTGAGGATGCAGCTGCACTAATTCTCAACTTTAATCCAGAGGTTGCCGAGATGATGAAGAGGAGTGGATTGGATAAGTTCAAGAGTGGTCGTAGTGATCTCGCCTCGCAGAATCGCTACCTACTCAATGGCGGTAAGCTCAACCCCGTTTCTATGAAGATGCAGGGATTCCTCTTCTCTAAAAACTGGAGTATGAGAGGAAGAATACGGATGCTGATGGAGCCATTCATCCCTCGTGGAGGATTTGAGAATGAGAGCGTAACCCAGTTTATTACGCGCCGCTTTGGGCGTGAACTTTTAGAAAAGGCAATGGACCCATTTGTCTCTGGAACTCTTGCCTCAGATCCAGATCTTGCCAGTGCAGCAGCAACTATTGGACGCTTGGTCGCACTAGAGAGAAAATTTGGAAGTCTAACCCTCGGCACAATTATCCATAAAATTTCCCGCAAAAAGAGTGCGTCTGTTACTGAAACTTTCTCCTTTGAAGGTGGAATGGAGAGCTTAGTAAAGAAATTATCAGAACAGTCTGGGGTAACTTTTAAAACCCAACATAAGGCGTTAGCAGTAGAGCCTGCTTCTTACTCTAGCAACTCTTCACCGCTATGGAAAGTAGTTGGCAAAACTACGGGGGGTGAGATAGAGACTCCAATTGAGGCTTATGCCTCCAATATTATATTTAGTACCCCTGCATATATTACCGCAAACCTTGTCGCGCCCCTATCTGCTGAATTAGACACTCTACTTAGAGATATTGAGTATGCAGCACTGAGTGTCCTCCACACAGGCTTTGACAGAGAGAGTATTTCTCATCCTCTAGATGGAACAGGATTTCTCACTCCAAAAAAAGAGAACACTCCTTTCAATGGAAACATCTGGATGAGCAGCCTCTTTGGGAGAAGAGCTCCTGATGGAAAAACTCTGCTTACCAGCTATCTGGGCGGTGCTCGTCACCCTGAAATAGTAGAGTGGAGCGATGAGAAGGTGGTGGATAGAACAGTTGCTAGCCTTGAATCTATACTTGGAGTTACTGCACCACCTGAACACATCTCTATTAAACGCCACCTAAAAGCACTTCCACTCTACCATGGCAACTATGCTGGAAGATTGAAGTCAATAAATAGTCAACTATCTAATCGTCCAGGACTTCACATTGCTGCAAATTATATGGGAGGGGTTTCAGTTCGTGATCGTATACTACAGGGACAATTAATATCTAATAAAATAGTGGCACAAGAGAGGGAGCTTGTAAGTTCTCACTGGAACCTACCTGCCCACTCATCACTCTTACACCCAGCGTAAAATATTATTATGAGTAGCATAGATAACAACCCATTTCCCATCAAACAGATTATGCCATTTATTGCAGCAGTACTGTTGCTAATGCTATCTGTATCTTATGCCATTGAGTGGTACGCAAAGGAGGTCTCTCTTCCCCGCTACTGTGCTGAGCCAGAACAAGCTATCAGATATCTAGAAGCTGACCTGCGTGAACAGAGTCCTGCCGGAGATGAGTCTAGAAGACCATACCTTATTTCTGCTAAACTTCTTTTTCTAGTTCCGCGCAAAGGTGAGGAGAGCATCCCAAACTACCTAGACAGAGTTGAACTTAAAATTAGAGAACACTGTCAATGAACTCAACTCCTATCAATATATCTCTATTTGAGAAAGTTAGGCAGTTCTTGCTATTCTTTCTCTCTATGCTAATGGTGCTATTTATAGTTGGAAGTATCCACTTCTACTCAGACTATGAACTCCGAAGAAGCTCTATACAAGATAACGAAAGACTCACTATTGAGTTAGCAGAAAAAGTTATGGCTGGAGATATAGCTCGCATATCCTCAGACATTCTCTTTCTGGCAGAGTATATATCCACTAATAAAATTAATCACCGAGAGCTACAAGCTCTATTTCATAGTTTCGCTAATAACCGAAAAATATATGACCAAATTCGCTACATAGATCTCTCTGGAAAAGAGCAGAGCAGAGTAAATTATCGAGACGGCATAGCTACTATCGTCTCTCCTCAGTTACTACAAAATAAAGAAGGGCGTTACTATGTTAAAGAGGGAATTGCTCTACGGATGGGAGAGATTTACCTCTCAGAGATGGATCTTAATATAGATAACGGAGTTATTGAAACTCCTCATAAACCAGTGATCCGTCTAGTAACTCCACTATCTAATAAAGATGGTGAGCGTAGTGGAATTATTGTTCTAAACTACCTCGCTGACGAACTCATTCAAAATTTTATCCAAGCAACCGGGGTACGGAGGCGTGTCACTGAGATACAGGAGCATACAACAGAGGAGACTCGATCCCAACTGCACCTTCTAAATAGCGCTGGATACTGGATGGTAAATGATGATCCAACTAAAGAGTGGGGCTTTATGTTTAAAGATGGAGAAACATTTGAGGATAAATTTAGTAAAGAGTGGGAGGAGATGAAAAAATCAGATAGTGGACAGATAACTACTCCTCAAGGCCTATTCTCATATATTTCATTCAACCCGTCTAAAGTAGCTCTATTAAAAACTGGCTCTCTTCACCCTGTACAGAGTAGTGACATAGGAGCAGAGAGCTGGAAAATAGTAAGTCATCTCACAACTCTACAACTAGAATCTAATCCTATCGGTTTCATTCAACATAATCGTTCACTCTATAATGCTATCCTTATATTTACTATAATACTCTCCTGGATTCTGGCATACAATAATCTTCATCGCAAACAGTATGAGATGCAACGCTCTAATGAAATACGCTTTCGAGATACCTTAGAAGAGATTCATCTAGCCGCTCTTACCGTTGATCGCCACGGAGAGATACTCTTCTGCAATAACTATCTCCTCCACCTACTACATAAACGGCGTAGTGAGGTAGTTGGAAAAAATTGGATTACCAATTTTGTTCCCACAGATGAAAAAAGTATTACTACCCAACAGATGTTGAAAGAGCAAGGTGACGAAATTGAATCAAACTATTTCCGAACTCATATAATAGATTTTAGAGGAGAGCCAAGACTTATTGATTGGACCTCAACTGTAGCTATGAATGAATACAATAAAATAGATAGTATAACCTGTATTGGGCAAGACATTACCGAACAGAGCAAAACTAGGGAGGAGCTCAGTAAACTTGCACGAGCAGCCACCCAGAGCCCTGCGGTAATTATGATTACAGATATTGATGGGGTGATCGAGTATGTAAACCCTAAATTTAGTGAGTTAACTGGATATTCAAAAGATGAAGTTGTTGGGGAAAATCCTCGAATACTTAAATCAGGTGACACCTCTAAAATAGAGTATATCGACCTCTGGAAAACTATAATTAACGGAGGGGAGTGGCGTGGTGTTCTACACAACAAAAAGAAGAACGGTGAGCTCTATTGGGAATCTGCTCTGATCTCTCCTATCCGAAATGAGGAGGGTAAAATTACTCACTTCTTATCGGTAAAAGAAGACATTACTGCACGAAAGATGTTAGAGGATGAAGTTAAAAGTCGTAAGGATGAGTTAGAACAGGCACACACCTTAGCTGCTGTTGGAAAAATGGCAAGTATGATTGCTCACGATCTACGCAACCCACTCTCATCTATAAAGATGGGGCTCCAGATTTTAGGCAAGAAAAATAGTGTAGATAGTGAAGAGAGTGAACTTCATCAAATAGGGTTAGAACAGATTATATATATGGAGTCTATTCTAGATGGGCTTCTCGCTTACTCAAGACCAGATAGTCTAGAGCTCTCTTGGAACAGCTTAGATAAAATATGCGATACTGCAATTATCTCTCTGCAGCGAGAGATACAGTCAACAAAGGTAGAAGTAACCACCAACTACTTTGCTGGCTTACCAACGCTAGAGATAGACAAGACTAAGATGAGAAGAGCCATTACCAACATCATAAGTAATGCTATCCACTCTGCTGTAGAAGCTGATCCAAATAATCCACAGGTTACAATCACTACAGAGTTGATAGTAAATACTGATGGGTCTGCAGTTATGCTTGAGGTTTGTGATAATGGGACAGGTATTGAGAGAGGTAGTGCCGATCAACTGTTCGACCCATTTGTATCTACTCGATCCAAAGGAACAGGGTTAGGGTTAGCTATTGTGAAGAGAATTATTAATCAACACGGTGGAACAATCACCCTTCAAAACAGAAAACTTAAGGATGAAGAAGAGACAACTGGTGCCTGCGCTAAAATAACAGTTCCGCTCCAAAATAGTGGTAACGAACGTACAATTATATAGATACCCCAAGCATAGAGATGAGATTATGACAAACATATTAATTATTGATGATGATGATGCAAGTTGCAGAACTTTACGACTGCACTTTAGAACTCAAGGGCATAGTGTAGAGATTGCCCACAGTGTAGATGAGGGGTTAGAGGTAGGCTCAACAATAGAGTCAGGCCCAGACATAATTATCCTTGATATCCAGATGCCTGGTAAGAGTGGAATAGAGGGTTTACCAGAATTCATCTCGACATTTCCAAATGTAAGAATCATTATGATTACTGCATTTCATGATATGGATAGCACAATTAAGGCTATGCAAGAGGGGGCCAATGATTACATCCATAAACCTATAGATATTGACAAACTTGACCGTGCCATTGAAAAACTAAATTACAACCAAAATTCTCAGAGAGAGATGTTAGAACCTGAGACTGGAGTGACAAGCAGTTCATCTATGGTTGGTAATAGCGATGCTATGCGAGATGTGTTCAAGACTATCGGAATGGTTGCACGGAGTCCAGCCACAGTACTTATAACAGGAGAGAGTGGCACTGGCAAAGAGTTGGTAGCCAATGCAATACACAACTCTGGAGAACTTGCAAATGCGCCATTTGTTGCGGTCAACTGCGCTGCTGTAGTTGAGACCCTACTAGAGTCTGACCTATTTGGACATGAAAAAGGGGCATTTACTGGGGCAGTATCTAAACAGTTAGGAAAGTTTCAGCTTGCAGAAGGAGGAACAATATTTTTAGATGAGATAGGTGAACTTACGCCAAATATGCAGGCAAAACTACTTCGTGTATTGCAAGAACGTGAATTCACTACTGTTGGAGGAGGGCACCCTATTAAATCTAATGTCAGAGTGATTACTGCAACCAACATTAATATTGAAGAGAGAGTCCAGAGTGGTGAGTTTCGTGAAGATCTCTTCTATCGCCTACAAGTGGTGACTATTCATCTACCACCACTGCGAGAACGCAAAGAGGATCTACTAGATTTAGTACGCTCCCTACTGGATAAAATAAACCAAGAGTTAGGACGCAGTGTAGAGCAGATAAGTGTTGAAATATTGGACTGTTTCCACCAGTACGACTGGCCAGGAAATGTTAGAGAGTTAGAGAATTTACTCACCAAACTAGTCGCACTCTCCTCTAATGACTCAATAACCCCCGACCTACTCCCAGACGATTTTTGTAACTTCACACCAGGTAAAAACTCAGCAGAGTCTTTACCTGAAGATACAAACTATAGACTTAACAACAGTTCAGAGAAGGTTTTACAATATCGTATAGAGCGTTCACTTGCTGAGGTTGAACATGAACATGTCCTTCTTATACTGGAGAGTACAGGATGGCATAAAGGAAAAGCTTGTGAGATATTAGGGGTATCTCGTCCTCGCCTACGCAGACTAATTGCTCAGTATGAGTTATCCAGTTAAGCTATTCATCTACCGTCATTATAGATTATTAGAGAACCACCCTTTCATTCTATCCCAAACACTTATAGAACTTCCATCTAAAAGCCCTCCCCCATATTGATGTCTACGCCGTGCAGCATGAATAAGTAGCCCTACACCTGTAGCATAAATTGGGTTACGCACAATATCTATTAGACCTTTAATATTTTTTGGAGATCCTAATCTCACTGGTCTGTGGAAGATCTCTTCGGCTAATTCAACCGCCCCCTCCATGCGAGAACTTCCTCCTGTCAAAACAATCCCAGCATTAATTTTATCGTCAAAGCCAGCTCTACGAAGTTCGTTATGGACTAGAGTAAAGAGCTCTTCATAACGAGGGCCCACCACCTCGGCTAGACTCTGTCTGGCTAATTTTCTCTCTGGACGATCTCCTATACTTGGAACAGAGACCTCCTCTTCTGGGTCAATCATTTCAGAAATTGCACAAGCATATTTAACTTTCAGCTCTTCTGCATGGTGAGTTGGAGTACGCACAAACACTGCGATATCGTTGGTTACCTGATCCCCTGCCACTGGGATGACTGCTGTATGGCGAATGGCGCCATCATTAAATACTATAATATCTGTTGTGCCTCCACCAATATCTATCATGCAGACACCAAGCTCTTTCTCGTCATCACTTAGCACTGCATAACTAGAGGCAAGTTGTTCCAGCACAATATCTTCTGCTTCAAGACCACAGAGGTGCGCACACTTAACTATATTCTTTGCTGCACTAACTGACCCAACAACGATATGAACCTTTGCTTCAAAACGAACTCCAGCCATACCAAGAGGCTCATGAATTCCATCTTGATTGTCTATTATGTACTCCTGAGCTAGGGAGTGAAGAATTTTTTTATCTGTAGAGATAGCGATAGCCTTTGCTGCATCTATTACACGATCAACATCTATAGCTGTAACTTCACCTGTGCGAATAGCGACAATACCATGAGAATTTATCCCTTCAATATGACTTCCAGCAATACCTGCTGAAACTGCGCCAATTTCGCACTCCGCCATAATTTCAGCCTCTTCAACTGCATGCTGAATAGACTTCACGGTTGATTCAATATTAACTACCACCCCTTTCTTTAATCCTTTTGATGGGTGAGTTCCTATACCTAAAATCTCCAGATCACCATTAGGCAACACTGCTCCCACAATGGCGGCTATCTTTGTAGTACCTATATCCAGACCAACTATTAATTCTCTCTCTTTCTTTGCCATCTAAGTTACCTATTTAACTACTCACTATAATATATTAATTTATGAAGAACTACCCTTTACCAGTAAATTCAATCGCGACCCCTCTCTCATACCTTAGATCAACCAACTTCACCTCTCCCCCACCATTTTTATTGAACCTCTCAAGGATAACCTTAGAGTGCTTTACCCAGCGTGTCAACCTCCGTTCCATCCAACGCCTCCCTAAATTAAGCTCTAATCCATCAGTTAAGAGAAGATGGATTGCACCGCGCTTATCTACCACCATCTGCTCTATTATTGCCTTACTTGAAACATCTTCAAGTAAAATCTTCTTGAAGCGATCAAATTTATTATAAAGTGAAACGCTATTCTGTTGTTGCGTAACATTTAGTGGGGCATTTATAGTTGGTAGAGAGAATTTCTGTTTTGCGTTCGCAAGAGTGAAGCTTGCTGGCTCAAATAGTTCACCCTCAACATTGAGATACCCTCTATCCCCCCATATAACCACTGGTTGCTGCTCTGTTATCCACACATCTATCTTATCTGGCAATACTCTCCTCGCTTTTACACTATATATCCACGGCAATTTCTCCAGTGACTTTTGCAGAGCAACCACATCTAAGGCAAGCATTCCATCTACTGTAGCGTTCTTAACTACCTCTTCTATCTGTTGCTTATCTACTTCATTAGTATCTCCATAGAGTGTAAGAGTGAACTCTAATGATTGCTGAGATGAAAGATCATCTAATACTACTCTGTCTACTATTAAACGGTCAGGTATCAGCTCATACTCCTGCAACAGTAGATATCCTGCAGCTATAAATAGAGATATTCCAACTCCTATAAATAGAGTACGCAGATAAGCAGATGAAACTAGCGCAGACCGCCTCTTCATAGAGCTTCTCCTATCTACATTCTCTCTTCTCTTTCTTCTATTACTATTCACTTTATCCTATTACTCAGCTTAAATCCAAGATACGCTTAACCAAATCTGAGAAACTCATTCCAGCAGCCTCTGCTGCCATAGGAACAAAGCTGTGGTCTGTCATTCCTGGGACTGTGTTCACCTCTAACAACCATGGCTCTCCTGAACTATCCACCATAAAATCAACTCTACCCCATCCTCTACATCCTAATGAGTTAAAGGCACTCAATGCAAGAGTCTGGAGCTTCTTCTCAAAGTCCTTATCTAATCCACATGGGCAGCTATGCCCCAATTTTTTAGAGCCATATTTTGCTTCATAGTCATAGAAACTATCTGGCACTGATAGTTTAATTGTAGGAAGAGTTTCATTCCCAAGAATGGCTATAGTGTACTCATCTCCTACAATCCATTTTTCAGCAATTAGTACTCCAGAATACTTAGATTTCTGCTCACTATCTTGAACTCGTTCTAACTCCTCTATCGACTCCACTCTCTGTAAACCAATACTTGAACCCTCTGCAGCTGGTTTCACCATTAACGGTAACCCTAACTCTTCAACTATATCCCTAGAACTTATAGCTCCATCTAAAACAGTAAATGGTGGGGTTGGTAGCCCTACTCCCAACCAGAGCTGCTTACTACGCATCTTATCCATCGCTAGTGCCGAGGCGAGCACTCCTGAGCCAGTATATGAAATTCCTAAACTATCCAGCGCTCCTTGAATTACCCCATCCTCACCACCTTTACCATGAAGAATGATAAATACTTTATCAAACTCTATCAATCTTTCAAACATCTTCTCTAGTGGCTCTTGCGCTGGATCAAATGCAACTACTTCAATCCCTGCATCCTTTATCCCCTGCAGCACTACTGCGCCACTCTTTAGCGATATCTCCCTCTCTGAAGAGGACCCCCCCATTAAGAGCGCAACTCTACTCACTTCTCATCTCCATATCTACTACCTATCACTCTAACTTCTCGCTGCAACTTAACTCCATGCGTATCCATCACCTGCTGCTCAATAAGATCCATCAACTGCTCTATATCTTCTGCCGTTGCATCACCACTATTAATAATAAAATTTGCGTGGCGTGCAGAGATAGCTGCCCCACCGACTGACTTACCCTTCAAACCAGCAGACTCAATTAAGCGTCCAGCGAAATCGTTAGGAGGATTTTTAAATACTGAACCACAACTCTTTTCCCCCATAGGTTGATCTCTGTTCCTCTGTTTCAGTTGCTCGTTTACTGAGGCCGCTAGAGACGATGTATTAGTAACAGTATCTGTAGCCGCAACTAGAGTTGCCGCTACAAACCACTCATCTTCTTCAGTCTCAGCTCTATTTATTCTCTCTGCAGAACGGTAGCCGATATTATATTCATCAGCTTTTCTCTTAACTATTTTACCACTTCGTTGCATAACTTCCACCTCGTCAATCCAACTCCATATCTCACTACCGAAAGCTCCTGCATTCATCGCTAATGCTCCGCCTAGAGTACCAGGTATTCCTGCAAGAAAAGATAGAGTACTCTGTTGCCCCTCATGAGCAGAATCATCTATACGAATCACCCGAGATAGCTTAGCTAGAGAAACTCCAGCTTCCGCCCTCACTAACACTTTACCTATCTTACTCTCTAGCGCATCCATCTGCTGCACCTTATCTATACGCTGCAGCGCCTCACGCAATAGAATAACTACACCATCAACTCCACCATCTCGCACCAAGAGATTACTACCACGACCAATCCACTCAATTACAACATCCCTCTCTAGCCCTTCAAGAAATGTAGAGAGTTCAGTGATACTGTCTGGAATATAGAGTTTTGTGACTCTCCCTCCAACTCCCCAAGAGGTGTACTCTGCAAGAGTTTTATTATAGAGTATCTTCATCTATCTGCAAGTTTTGCTGCGGCAGCCCCTATTGAGCCAGCCCCAGAGATAAGTAACATATCACCGCCTTCTAGCAGAGTTGGCGCCAAATTAACTAGCTCATCTGGATCTTTTATAAATAGTGGCTCTACCTCTCCTCGTGCGCGAATAGTTCTAATAAGGCTATGCCCATCTGCGCCTAAAATATGGCTCTCGCCAGCAGGAAATACTTCTAACAGCAATAACAGATCAACAGAAGAGAGTATCTCTACAAAATCCTCATATAGATCTCTAGTGCGTGAGTAGCGGTGTGGTTGAAAAGCCAGTACCAACCTGCGCTCAGGCCAGCTCTCGCGCATTGCTACTATAGTGGCAGCGACTTCTTGTGGGTGGTGACCATAATCATCAACCAGCTGAACCATACCGTTAGGAAACTCAAGCTCTCCATAATTTTGAAAACGCCGTTCAATCCCTATAAAGTTTGCCAAGCCACTAACTAAAACCTCATCTTCAATATCTAAATGAGAGGCTACTGCAATAGCTGCCAATGCATTCATTACATTATGTCTACCAGGAAGATTCATCTTTAACTGAAGAGGTTCTCTATCTGGACGGATCAATTTAAAGTTTACCCCTCCAGCTGTTGGAGTTATATCATCTGCTCTAAAATCTAGATCTTCGGATAATACTCCATAACGCAGCAGAGGTCGCTCCAGAGTATCAGCAATCCTCTCTACTCCAGGATCATCCGCACAGATCACTGCTCTTCCATAGAATGGTAGATGGTGAATAAACTCTCTAAAAGTATCATCTAATTTAGCAATATCTCCGCCATAAGTAGACATATGATCTTCATCTATATTGGTCACTACTGCAACCATAGGTTGAAGGTGGAGAAAAGAGGCATCACTCTCATCAGCTTCTGCTACCAGATATTTACCGCTGCCGAGCTGTGCGCCGCCATCATCACCATCCTCCTCTGAACTACGACTTATGCGTCCACCAATAACATAGGTTGGATCTAGTCCAGCTTCTGTCAAGAGCGCAGTGATTAGGCTTGTGGTAGTAGTTTTACCATGCGTACCAGCAACTGCAATACCGTAACGAAAACGCATCAACTCCGCAAGCATCTCAGCACGAGGAATTACTGGCAAACCTAATCTCCGCGCCTCGACTACCTCTGGATTTTCCTCACCAATTGCACTTGAGATCACTACCACATCTGCAGTCTGACTATTTTTAGATAGGTTCAAGGCTCCATGCCCAATCTCTATTGATGCGCCTAGCTCAATAAGAGATTTCACTGTTTGTGAATTTTGCCGATCAGATCCTGAAACTTCAAACCCTAAGTTAAGCAGTATTCTAGCAATGCCGTTCATCCCTGCACCACCAATTCCTACCATATGAATCAATTTAATTTGATACATTGCATCTATTAATCTACTCATTCTATTTTAGATACCTCATACATAAGTCTGTCACTCTTTTAGTTGCATCAAAGATAGCCAACTTATGCGCTCGTTTACTCATTTTAATCAGAGCGTCTCGATTAGAGATAAAATCTCTAACTATAAGTTCTAACCTATCTAATTCTAAATCTTTCTGTTGAATCATAAGTGCTGCCCCAGACTCTACTAAAAAATTTCCATTACTAGTTTGATGATCATCTACTGCATAGGGGAATGGCACCAATATAGACGCTCGACCAACTACAGCAAGTTCTGCCACTGTCATTGCACCTGCTCTACAGATAACCAAATCTGCCCAACTGTACGCCCTATCCATATCATCTATATATGGTACTACACGCAGTTCTTCTCTGTTCTGATCCCCATTAAGACCAGCATAATCTAAGACTGTATTTTCAAAGTTCTTCTCCCCTGTTTGATGGAGTAGCTCTATATCTTTTCCAATCTTAGTTACTAACTTAGGAACTATCTGATTAAGAGCTTGTGCACCTAAACTACCGCCGAGCACCAATAGACGAAGGGGAGACGGTTCACTACTCTCTTTAATAGGTGGCACTTCTGCAAGTGTACTGCGCAGTGGATTACCAACATAGATAACTTTTTTATTAGCAGGAAATGTATTTGGAAATCCTTCTAAAATTAGAGTGGAAAAATGGGATAGTATGCGGTTAGTCATTCCAGACACTCCATTCTGCTCATGAATAAGCAGGGGCTTCCTTAAGATCCAACTAGCTACCCCTCCAGGACCAGAGGCGAATCCTCCCATACCTAACACTACTTGAGGCTTGCATTTAATTATTGCGTAGAGTGATTGCAACAGTGCCCAACCCAAGCGGACAGGCGCTAATAACAACCCTATCCTCCCCTTGCCGCGCAGACCACTAATAGATATCCACTCTATAGGAATATCATATTGCGGTACCAATCTTGCCTCAATTCCTGCCTTAGTTCCAAGCCAGACAACATCGCCTCCAGATTTACGCCACTGTTCTGCCACTGCCAAGGCTGGATAGACATGACCTCCTGTACCTCCAGCCATAACCATTAAACGAGGTACACTCATTTAATACCTCCTTTAACTATTCCATTTTTCTTTTTTCTACCACTCTTTATACCTCTCAGGTATGGACCAACCTCATACTCTATTCTCATAAGTAGAGTTATAGCAACCATCATAACAATGAGACTACTACCCCCATAACTGATAAGAGGAAGAGTCAAACCTTTAGTAGGAAGTATATTCATATTAACCCCATAGTTTATTAAGACCTGAATTCCAATCCAGCTTCCCAACCCATAAGCAAGATAACTTGCAAAATATAAATTTGCAGCGGCAGCTTGCTGTGCCAGCTTGAATGCTTTCCACACAATAAAAGAGAAGAGAGCTAGAAGTGAGAGTGTTCCAATAAGTCCTAACTCTTCAGCAATAGAGGCTAAGATAAAATCAGTATGAGCATCTGGTAGATAAAACAGCTTTTGCAGACCTTCACCTAAACCAACTCCACTAAAGCCTCCATTATTAAACGAGAGAAGAGATTGACCAATTTGCCAATTCTCTTTTATTTGGATATTTATGAGCGGATCATTATTCCAATACGCCACTATACGCTTCCATCTATAGTCTTCCATCTTTATCGCAATATAGAATGCAATTAAACCTAGAGCTATAAATAGCACTATTTGAGATGTGCGCACTCCAGCCAGTATCATCATAATTAATACCACCACCATTAATACTACTGCCGCTCCTAAATCTGGTTCAAGCAGAATAAGTACACTGACGATAGCAAGAAGCCCTATCGGCATTATTACTGCAGCAAACTCAATACAGACTCTCTTTCTATGACGCACTAAATAACTTGAAAGATAGATAAATGCTGATATTTTAGCCAGCTCAGATGGTTGCATCTTAATCGCACCAAAGGAGATCCAGCGACTAGCTCCTTTCACCTCAACCCCATAAAAAAGCACAAAGATAAGAAGCAGCGTGCTGCCAAGCAAGAGGAGTGGAGAGAACTTCTCCCAGAATGAGAGCTTAATTTGCAGTACCACTAGACCAGCCAACAGACCTAGACCCGCAAATTGAGACTGTCTGATAAGATAGTGAAGAGGATTACCAAAATTTTTCTCAGCTAATGGCATCGAAACTGAAGCCACCATCACTAAGCCAATAAGCAGAATAGCGAGTGCTGCAGGAAATATTCCTGAATCTAACACTGACCTACTGATACTCCTAGATCCAGCAGTAGGTCTCTTCTGTTTCTGACCACCTCTTCGCCATATCAACCAACCACTAGGCAATCTCATGCCGCTATCTCCATTGCATTTACAGCATCTTTAAATCTATTACCTCTATCTTCAAACCCTAAAAACTGATCAAAACTAGCACAGGCTGGTGAGAGAAGTACGCTATCCCCAATCTGCGCCATCTTACTTGCTCTCGCTACAGCACTCTCCATACTATCCACCATAACCTCTTCTACTACCCCATCTAAAGCTGCAGATATTAATTGAGCATCTTCTCCCAATAAAACCACTCCTCGCAAAAACTTTTGCGCTAATGATCGTAGTGAAGTAAAGTCCGCCCCTTTACCCTGACCACCAGCTATCAATACAATTTTAGCTCCAGCCTCGCTTAGACCAAGAATAGCCGCCTCTGTAGCTCCTACATTAGTACCTTTAGAGTCGTTTATCCAACGCACCCCATCTCTCTCTGCGATCAACTCTGTACGATGCTCTAACCCTCTAAACTCTTTCAGAGCAGCAAGCATAGCATTAAGTGGAATATCCACCGCCTCTCCTAAGCTCAAAGCTGCAAGTGCATTAGTGTAGTTATGCGCCCCCACCATTGCAATTTCATATAACTCTATTATCCGTTCCCCCCCCCTAAAGATCCAACGACTCCCACTATACTCTTGGATTGAATATTGTTGACCGTTAGCAGAACCTCCATAAGGGGCTCGTTTAGCTCCTACATTTCCACTCTCAACCAGCTTCTCGATCTCATCACCATCTATCTCTAACGGATAGACTAGTGTCTCTGCATTGCTATATATTTTCCCTTTAATTTCCCCATAGTGACCTACATCTCGGTAACGATCAAGATGGTCTGCTGAGATATTCAAGAGAACAGCAGCTTTAGGAGCGAGTGATAAATCTGTCTCCAACTGAAAACTTGAAAGTTCCAAAATATAGAGATCAACCCTCTCCGCAGAGTTTGAGAGCAGATCTAGAGCTGGAACTCCCAGATTACCCCCAGCTCGCACGCTCCAACCCGCTGCACTCCCCATCTTAGAAAGTAGAGTTACCACTGTACTTTTACCATTAGATCCTGTTACAGCAACCACAGCCGCTTTATCCTCATCATCTTTAATAGCTCTAGCAAATAGTTCAATATCACTAATTACTTCCACACCAGCGGAGATAGCGTGCTGAATTGCAGACTCATAAATGGAGAGCCCTGGACTCAGAATAATCTGCTCTTGAGTTGCGAGAAGTTCACCATTCAAGTCACCTAAAACAGTATTTAGCTCTGGATAGTCGATATGAAGTTTTTCTATTCCTGGCGGTTCTTTTCGTGTATCAAAAGCAGTAACTGTAGAGAGATAATTCTCTGCTTTAAAATATGTAGCAAAATATTCAATAACTGATCTACCACTACTTCCCAGTCCGACAATTGCTCTCTTAGTTACCATACTCATCAATATAACTATTATCTAATTTTAAGAGTTGCCAAACCAATCAACACTAGAATAAAGGTTATGATCCAGAAGCGAACTACTACCTGCTGCTCATGCCACCCTTTAAGTTCAAAATGGTGATGGACTGGAGCCATTTTAAATATTCTTTTTCCTGTCAGTTTATAGGATGCTACCTGTAACATAACGGAGACCGTCTCCATTACAAATACCCCACCCATTATCATTAGAACCAACTCTTGACGCACAAGCACTGCCACTATTCCGAGAGCTGCGCCAAGTGCTAAAGCTCCCACATCTCCCATAAATACCATAGCTGGATATGAGTTAAACCAGAGAAATCCTAATCCTGCTCCAACCAGTGCTCCACAGAAGATAGCAAGTTCTCCAGCGTCAGGTAGAGATGGAATTGCCAGATAATTCGCAAATTCAATATGTCCACTCAAGTAGGCAAACATCCCCAGAGCTCCACCAACTAGAATAGCTGGCATAATTGCTAACCCATCTAAACCATCAGTTAAATTTACTGCATTGCTAGTTCCTACTATTACTACCCAAGCTAACGGTAGATAGAGTATACCGAGATCTACTACAACATCTTTAAAAAATGGGACTACTAACTGAGTCTCCGCAGGTATAGTTGCACTGTGATAGATCCACCCCACTGCAACTGCAGCCACTAATGACTGCCCAAGAAATTTTGATTTTGCTGACATCCCATTAGGATCTTGATATACAACTTTTTTATAGTCATCAATCCATCCTATCACTCCAAATCCAACAGTCACTAAGAGCACTGCCCAGAGGTAACGGTTAGAGAGATCTCCCCAAATTAGGGTGGACAATACAATTGCTACTAAAATTAGAGCTCCACCCATAGTTGGGGTTCCAGCTTTAACCAGATGACTTTTAGGACCATCACTGCGAATAGCCTGCTCAACTTTATATTTAGCCAACTTTCTAATCATCATTGGACCAACCATAAATGAGAGAAGCAAAGCTGTGAGTGCCGCCAATATTGCACGCAGGGTTAAATACTGAAAAATAGCAAAAGAGCTATCGAACTCTATCAGATAATCGCTTATGTAGAGAAGCATTACTACATCCCTCCACCAACATTTTTCTGAAGAAGATGTTCTATAACTCTCTCCATATGCATAGAGCGAGACCCTTTAACAAGTAGTGCAATTTTTTCATTACCATTATCTCTATTATATTTATGCTCTATTATGTCTTGGGAAATCTTATTACACAGAGATTTTATATCTGCAAACTTCTCTCCTATACCGCTAAATGTAGAGAGATAATCTTCTGCATGCTCTCCTATAGCATAGATCTTATCTATGTTAGCCGATGCCTTAGAACCGATCTCTGCATGCAACGCAGTTGAATCAGCTCCCAGTTCTGCCATATCGCCAAGCACTAAAACTTTCTTGCCATCTCTAGAGGATAAAACATCAATTGCACCACTAACTGACTCTGGACTAGCATTATAGCTGTCATCAATAACCTCCACATACTCTTCATCCACCACCACATCCAGCCTAGCATCTATTGGGCGTACATTCTCAATGCCTCTCTTAATCTGCTGCATAGAGACTCCCAACTGAAGCGCTATAGCTGCAGCTGCGACTGCATTTTTTCTATTATTAACCCCAAGTAGAGGAAGATCTATAGTTACTCTTTCATCTTCTGTTACCAGCTCAAAAGGAGCATCTATATTTTGCATCGATTCTGTAGTTGAGGAGACAATGTAATCTTTCTCACTACTCTGCTCAAATCCATACAGCACTATCTTTTTTCCTTCTGCTAATGAACTCCACAGTTCAGCTTGCTCTAAATCCCCATTGATAAGTGCCACCCCATCGTCAGTAAGTCCAGAGTAGATCTCCCCTTTAGTACTCGCCACCTGCTCCGCTGAACCAAATCCTCCAAGGTGTGCTTTACCACTATTATTTACTAACGCAATAGTAGGGCGTACAATATCTGTAAGGTATTTTATATCACCAACCGCACTTGCCCCCATTTCAACTACTCCCCAAGTATCAAACGGAGATACTTTTAGTATAGTCAATGGAACTCCTATCTCATTATTAAGGTTTCCAGTTGTAACCATCCCTGGACCAACATTTCGCATAATAAATTCAACCAACTCTTTAACTGTAGTTTTACCATTACTACCAGTAACTGCTACAAGAGGAAGGGTGAATTGATCACGCCACGCTTTGGCGATCTTACCCAGAGCCAATCTCGTATCCTTAACCACAATCTGTGGAAGATCACTCTGTTGTTGACTCTGCACTATAGCCGCTACCGCACCTCTCTCTATAGCCATATCCAAGTACTCTGCACCATCAAATTTATCGCCAACTAAAGCAACGAATAGGTCATCAATAGCAATAGTTCTACTATCTGTTCTTACCCTAAAGAACTCCGTATCATCACCTATCAAACGAGCGTCTAAAAGCTCTGCAACTTGAGATACTCTGTTAATTAACTCTGTCATAATTATATTCCTATATTTAATACCCTTGATACAACTGCACTTATTATCAGTTATGCGCTCTTCAGATCAACTCTTGCGCAAAATCACGATCACTCCATCTAACTTTATCATCTCCAATATATTGCCACTGCTCATGCCCTTTACCAGCAATCAAAATAGTATCGGCAGCTGATGCACTATTAAATGCAAACCTTATAGCTTCTTCCCTACTCTCTATCACTTTAAAGGTGCAGCTCTCCTCTCTTTCAGCTACAGAGATACCTTGCATAATCTCATTAATAATAGCTTTAGGATCTTCTTTACGAGGATTATCATTAGTCAACACAATATAGTCTGCCCCTAACTCAGCAGCTCTTCCCATCTCAACTCTCTTCCCTCTATCGCGCTCTCCTCCACACCCAAACACTACCCACAATTTAGTAGCAGAATTATGAAGATGTTTACGCAGTGTAGCTAAGACAAGACTCAGCGCATTAGCTGTATGTGCATAGTCTACAACAATATCTGGGGAGAGCTCTCCGCCAGAGAAGAGTTCAACTCTTCCTGCTACTGGTACAACTCTACTCAGCGCACTTAATCCACCCTTAAATGAGACATTCCAACTTAACAGTACTCCAAGAGCCGCTAGTAAGTTTTCCGCATTAAAACTTCCATACAGTGGAGTTGAGAGCTTTCCATTTAGCTTATTATCCCCTACTATGCACTCAACCTCTAGCTCCATTCCATCACCATTTTGTACAACAATAGTACCGCTAATGATTGTTATAGGATTGGAGTGGTCACTATCCAATATCTCGGCTAATATAGTAGATTGCAATTCACTACTTGTACTCACCACATACCCAAAAAGATCTCTGTTTGGTGGAGGGTTAAGAAAAATATCTCTCCCTAACCTATCAGCAAGATTAACCACTACGCTCTTAATTACATCCAGATAAAACAGTGATTTTTTTACAGCATGATACTCTTCAATAGAGCCATGATAATCAAGATGATCTCTCCCCGCGTTGGTGAGCACTGCAGTATCTATTTCTGTTCCACTCAAACGACTCTGTTCGATACCATGGGAAGATGCCTCAATTGCTACACTAACTACATTATCATCAACTATTTTTCGGATAAATTCCTGAAGCTCAATTGGAGGTGGAGTAGTATGAGTATGAGTTAGCGTTCCAACTACAGATACCTTCTCTCCTATCTCCCCTAACGCATTTGCGATAAAGTGAGTAACTGAACTTTTTCCATCAGTACCTGTAACTGCCGCAACTTTGAGCTCTGCCGATGGATTGTGGTAGTAGATACTTGCAATCTCTCCAACTTTTTTGCGCAAATTATCAACCTTATCAGCAGCAGGATGGGTTGTTTCAGAGAGCACCCTGCGAGCCCCATTTGTTAATGCCTGCTCAATATATTTAGCTCCATCGACACTATCACCCTGAAGTGCAAAAAACAGATCCCCTTTTTTAACCTTACGACTATCCGTAGCAAGACCTGTAATATTATCCAATAACTTGTTAACCACTAACCTCACCCCCATTATTTGGTTGTGGTGCAACTCCCATTATACGCAGTGCACCACCAACCACTTCAGAAAATACTGGTGCTGCAACCCACCCTCCAGTATATTTTTTTCCTTGTGGGTCTACTACTACTACGACTGCTACTATTTTTGGATCTTCTATCGGAGCCATTCCAGCAAATATTGCGGTATGCCCAAATGATTTCCCTTCACTATCTTTATACCTGCCATTAACTAATTTCTCTGCAGTACCTGTCTTACCTCCAACTCTATACCCTGCAACACGAGCTTTTTTAGCAGTCCCCTTAGGATTTGATGTTACCCCTTCCAACATCATACGCACAGTTTTTGCTACTTCAGCAGAAAATACTCTACGCCCTTCATCACGATTTAAACTAGAGTCATTATGGAGAAGAGTTATAGGGGTAATCACACCATCTTCAGCTAGTGCAAGATATGCTTGTGCTATTTGGAGTGGGGTCATATCAATACCATGCCCATACGAGATCGTGGCATGATCTACTTTGACCCAATTTTTATGGCTCCTGAGCTTCCCCTTAACCTCTCCTGGAAAACCCACTCCAGTCACTCTTCCTACTCCAACTTTATCTAATGTGGACCAAAGCTGTTCTGGGGTTAATTTAAGAGCAACCTTTGCTGACCCAACATTGCTAGAGACCCAGAGCAGCTCTTCTATACTTACAACACCATAATTGTGACCTGCATACTCTCCAATAGATGCCCCCTTAAACCGCAACCTACCCGGAGAGGTGTCGATCTTATCATCTTTATCAATAACTCCATACTCTAGTGCTGATGCAATAGTCAATGGCTTCATAGTAGAACCTGGCTCTAAAACATCGGTAACTGCTCTATTGCGCAGAGCTTCTCCTCGGCGTTGTGACGAGTCATTGGGATTATATGATGGAAGATTAACCATTGCCAATACTTCACCTCTATCTGAGTCAAGTACCACTACTGTACCTGATACCGCCTTATACTCTTGCAGAGCTTTGCGCAGGGCTTGATATGCAATAAACTGAACTCTTCTATCTATACTTAATTTGAGATCACCACCTTTCTTACCCCTCTTAACTAGCCCTACAGTTTCAATAGCTTTTCCTTCTCTATCTTTAATAACTTGCACCTTCTCAGGATAGCCATTCAATTGATAGTTGTACGATTTCTCAACACCCTCTTGTCCTCTATCTTTAGAATTAGTAAAGCCCAATAGGTTTGAGATAATATCTCCATCTGGATAGTAGCGCCTTACACCACGCCTAAACTCTATACCCTCTATATTAAGGGCAACTATTCTCTTTTTAATATCTGGAGAGACCTGATCTTTCAGTTTTACATATCTAAGATGCGGTCTGTTATCAACTTTTTTACTGAGCCACTCATCACTTCTATCTAATAACTTTGCCAACTCTCTGCGTTTTTCAATTGATTTAGTAAACTCTCTATTCCTTACTCCAACAATCACCATCGGAGTACTAAGCGCAAGCGTCTCTCCATTACGGTCCAATATATCTCCACGCATACTCGGGATTGTGATAGTTTTAACATACTGCTTCATTACATTAGGAAAATTAGGGCTCACACTCTCTGAAGATAAGTGCAATATTACCGCTCGTCCTGCAACAATAAATAAGAGTATCAATAAAATTGACCCTATTACATTGTGCCTATTCATTTAATTTGAACTCTCTGCTGCTGGGATGGGTAGACCATTTTAAGATCTTCCCTAGCTCGCACCTCAACTTTTATCATACTTCCTAGAGCAGCCTCCTCTAAACGCAATCGTCCCTGCTCCTCCATGAAGTTTTCATATTTTTTTTGAAGACTGTATAACTTCATATATCGCTGTCGTTCGCTATATTTTATATATACCACGCTTAGCGCACTCATAACTAGCAGCAAAATTAATAGCGGAATAGTTAAAGTTAGAACAGTTGATGGCTTTTCATACCAATTCATCTGTACGCTCCGCAATCCGTAATACTGCACTCCTAGATCTTGGATTGTTATAAATCTCATCTTCACTCGGAAAAATTGCCTTACCAACTCTGCGTAACACCCCATCCTTTACCATACTCTGTATTGGCAGATCTAATGGCATATCGTCTTCGCCCTTTTCTGATCTGCGAATAAACTGCTTAACCATTCTATCCTCTAAGGAGTGAAAACTTATAACCGCCAACCTACCTTTTGGAGCAAGGGCAGCAATAGAGTTCTCCAAGACTGTCTCAATCTCCTCTAACTCACTATTAATATAGATCCTAATAGCTTGAAATGTTTTTGTCGCTGGATGGCGTTTTCGATTAGGCTTACCAGGAACTGCTCTCTTTACAATATCTGCAAGCTCTGCCGTAGTTGTTATAGGAGACTCCTGCCTAAATCTATCTATAGCTCTTGCAATGCGCCTAGATTGGCGTTCGTCTCCATACTTCCAGATAACTCTTGCCATCTCTTCTGTATCTACTACTGCAATCCACTCTGCCGCGCTCTCCCCTGCCGTCTGATCCATACGCATATCAAGCGGTCCATCTTGCATAAAACTAAAACCTCGTTCAGGATTATCTAATTGAGGAGAAGAGACACCGAGATCTATCAAGATCCCATCGAGTTGATGTTCTACGACATAACTTCCAATTTTTGAAAAAGGTGAATGGTGAATAGTTACTCTACTATCTATAGAGTCCCCCGTTGCGTACCGCTGTCGAGCTTCTTTAATAGCCAATGGATCACGATCCATAACTATAAGTTTGCCCTCTGTAGAGAGACGCTTAACTATTTCCGCACTATGTCCTCCCCGACCATAAGTTGCATCTAGATATGTTCCATTTGGTTTTATTGCAAGCCCTGCAACTGCCTCATTCAGCATAACAGGAGAGTGTGACATTGAGTTAGACCTGCTTAAATATAGAAGTCATCTAGCTGGCTCAATATATCTTCGTCCAACTTAGTGAGTGGTGCTGCTTTACTCCAAGCAGCATCATTCCAGAGTTCCATCTTATTACCAACTCCAACAACTCTCACCAACTTATCAAGATCAGCATGTTTACAAAGCTCATCAGATAGTCGAATGCGACCATTTGAGTCAAGATCACAATCTCTTGATTGACCAATTACTAAACGCCGCATAGTGTCCTGCTGAACACCACTAAGCTCTCCAATACGACGTTCAACCTCTTCCCACTCAGATAGTGGATAGAGATTGAGACATTTTGCGCGAATATTTGGAGAGACCACAATATGCCCACCTGAACCATTGATAATCTCGGCACGATGCTGTGCTGGGATAGCTACTCTTCCCTTACTATCTAGAGATACTGATCTATTTCCTCTAAACATAGATAATTATATTCTGCTGTTTTTATCTTTTTTCTAAATCGCTTTAGTTCGCTTGAGCTCTTAAGAATGCAGGAACATCAAAAAAATCTTCATTAAGATCTGAACTGCCGCCCATTGCTACGCTAGATTGAGATTGTGCTCCATTAATATTATTACGCATGATAGTGGGCTGATCATAATCTATCTTCCCGTCAGTAGTTGGAATTGGCATTGGAATTCCATCTGTCCCTGTCCCTTTCACAATTGTTATTATTGGCTCTTCAACTTCCTTACTAGCAGCCTCTGCATCAACTAATCCTGTTGCAACAACTGTCACTCTAATCTCACCGCTCATATCCGTATCAAACCCAGCTCCAATCACGATGGTTGCATCATCTGATGCATACTTACGCACAGCAGTACCTACATCTTGAAACTGCCCCATAGTGAGATCATAACCAGAAGTTACATTGACTAAAATTCCACGCGCACCACTTAGATCAACATCATCTAATAGAGGACTATGCAACGCAGCATCTGCTGCAATAGCTGCTCTATCTTCACCAGATGCTGTTCCAGTTCCCATCATCGCCATTCCCATCTCTGACATTACAGTTTTTACATCTGCAAAATCCACATTAATCATACCATCACGAGTAATTAACTCAGCAATTCCTTGCACCGCTCCTCGTAGCACGCCATCAGCTTCATGGAAAGCTTCCATTAAAGGCATATCAGGACCAAACACACTCATCAGCTTCTCATTAGGAATAGTAATTATTGAGTCGACATATTTAGTCAACTCTTCGATACCATTCAGAGCAGATTCCATTCTCTTCTCCCCCTCCATAGCAAATGGCTTGGTGACTACAGCTACAGTTAAGACCCCCATCTCTTTAGCAACTTCAGCTACTACTGGAGCTGCTCCAGTTCCAGTTCCACCACCCATACCTGCGGTAATGAAGAGCATCTCTGTTCCTTCGATCAACTCACGGATGCGCTCTCTATCTTCCAATGCTGAATCTCTGCCAACTGCTGGTTTAGCTCCAGCCCCTAGTCCACGCGTAGTTTGCGCTCCTATCTGAATAACTGTACTAGCCGATGACTTCTCCAGGGCCTGCGCATCTGTATTCGCACAGATAAATTCAACTCCTGCTATCTCTGCTTTCACCATATTATTTAGAGCATTGCCTCCAGCACCTCCAACCCCTATAACTCGAATGATTGCGCCGTCAGCATCTACGATCTCTTCAAACATAAAATTCCCCTTATTAAATTCATATTCTGGGACAAACCACTTTGCCCCAATAAGCCCCACTATACCCCATTTAAAAACAATTGCAATAAAAAAAATAAAAAATTATAGGAATTATCTCTAACATTACATTTTTATAAGCTTTATTAAGTATTACAGATTAAAGTAAAGGAAAGCACAATTAACTACTCCAGACATTAATTCTAGATAGGTTAATAAGATTATGAGATAAGATAGTGCTTATACAGAGTGATTAGGTAGAGAATTAAAGTTGGAAGTCGACCGATAAGCCGGGTTCTGTCGTGGACAACCATTCATCTGGGATGCACGTCACCGTACACCTCAAGCAACCTACCCGAGTACAGGGCGAGCCACCCATAGCGTACTCCTATTTGGTCTTGCTCCGAGTGGGGTTTACCTTGCCACAAACAGTTGCCTGTTGCGCGGTGCGCTCTTACCGCACCTTTTCACCCTTACCGTCACCCACTATACGAATACAGTGTTTACTTAGGCGGTCTATTTTCTGTGGCACTTTCCATAGGCTTATATCAAAACTGAATTTCGCCTCCCAGGCGTTACCTGGCACTCTGCTCTGCGGAGCCCGGACTTTCCTCTACCTATATCTGCGCATAGCAAAGTATAGATAGCGATTGTCTAGTCGACTTCCGAGGACAATTGTATCATACGATAGAGTGCATTTTTCTTCAAACCAGTAATCTCTGCTGCAATGGCCGCTGCCTTTCTAGGGGGAAGCTCCTCTGCTAGTAGCTTTACAATGCGTTGCGCTTCACTACTATCGACTTCACTCTGCTTAGGAGCTCCCTCAACTACAACCACAAACTCACCTCGTTGTCGATTAGGATCTTGTTGAATCCATTCTATAAGCTCCACAAGCTGTGCAGTGTGTACCGACTCATGCATCTTAGTCAACTCTCTTGCTACAGAAACTTTGCGTTCTTCACCAAAAACAGAACTCATAGCCTCTAGCGTTGCTAGGATACGGCGCGGAGATTCAAAGAAAATCATAGTTCTATTCTCTCTGCTCAACTCTTGCAACGAGCGCTCTCGTGCCTGTTGCTTAGTTGGCAAAAACCCCTCAAAGGAAAATCTATCAACAGCTAATCCGGAGAGAGTCAGCGCTACAATTGGGGCAGTTGCGCCAGGTATAGCAGTAACTTCTAACCCAGCCTCTCTTGAGGCTAATGCTAAGCGAAAGCCTGGATCATTAACTAATGGCGTACCAGCATCACTAATCTGCGCAATAGATTTTCCATCTAGCATCATCTCTATAATATAGTCTACACGCTGCTCTTCATTATGCTCATGCATAGAGAGCATCCTACTCTTAATTCCAAAATGGTTGAGCAGGCGTTGGCTATGTCTAGTATCCTCCGCCACAACTAAATCAACGGATGATAATGTCTCTTGTGCACGAGGCGATAGATCCATAAGGTTGCCTATCGGGGTCGCTACAATGTAAAGTATACCTTTGCTCACTAAACAGATCCTTTTAATAACAGATAAACAAATTAATTAAGTAACAGATGAAACAGACTACCTTAGCTATTGGACATGATGCAGAAAAGGCATCTCTGCTCTTTCTACAGAAACAGGGGCTTGAACTTATCACTACTAACTATAGATTTAAAGGTGGAGAGATTGATCTTATCATGAGCTCATCCAACAACACATTAGTTTTTATTGAGGTTAGGTTACGCAATAGTAAGGGCTATGGAAGTGGTGCGGATAGCGTAACGAGCAGCAAACAGCGGAAGCTATCTCGCACAGCACTCCACTATATGCAGAGTCACCAACAATATGAAGAGTGGAATATTAGATTTGATGTTATATCGTTAACTTCTAAACTAGAGAAGTACGACATAGAGTGGATTGAAGAGGCATTCTGGCCAGGTGATAATTAAAATTTAAGCCATTAAATTACAGATAAAAACCTATGAAAACCAGTTATAACTACCTCACACTCAAAGTTGAGTTATAATTTGCGACCACCAAAACAAGTTTATGTTATGAAAATAAGGATCTGTATAATGAATTTTAAGCGTACATTTTTAACAACCATACTCCTAGCTTACACATTGCTACTCAGCGGATGTAGTGAATTAGCTCCTCTGGTTAGTCATGGTGCCACTACTGTTGCTGCTGATCAACGCACTATTGGAACAATGATGGATGATGAAGTATTAGAAATGAATATCTCTGATATGGTATCTAAAGATAAAGATCTATATGAGAAGAGTCATATTAACATCACTAGTTTTAATTTTATAATACTCTTAACTGGAGAAGCACCAACTCAAGCTCTTAAAAATAGGGTAGAGAAAATTGTACTAGAGCATACTAAAACCCGCCGCGTCCATAATATGATAACCATCGCTGCACCAAGCTCCATACTTACTCGCACCAGTGATAGCGCAATTACTGCTCGAGTCAAAGCGGAAATGTTGGGCGATAAAAACATTGATGGACATAAGATAAAAGTTAATACAGAAAATGGGGTTACATACCTCATGGGGCTAGTGAAGCGAAAAGATGGAAATAGTGCCGTTGATATAACCCAAGGCATTAGTGGAGTACAGAAGATAGTTAAGTTGTTTGAGTATCTTGATTAATAAACTTAACCTCCAACTTCTGCAAGATATTGTCGGGAAGAGTGCTCTCTTAACTGACTCAGCCGATCTTCTCAACTATAGCTATGACAATAGCCGCATCTCACTACTACCAGATGCAGTTCTACTCCCTTCTACTCATCAACAGATAGTAGAGATAACTCAGCTATGCAACAAACATAAAATTCCCATCACTATGCGCGGGAGAGGAAGTGGCACTTCTGGAGCAGCTGTTCCAACAGCTAATGGCATCGTCATCTCAACAGAAAAGATGTGCAAAATTATAAGAGTAGAGCCAGAGAACAGACTGATGGTGGTTGAGCCTGGAGTTACTAACCGTGAAGTACAAGAGGAGGCAGCCAAACATGGTTTCTTCTGGGCTCCAGATCCAACTAGCAGTGCATTCTGTAGTGTAGGGGGAAACATATCTTGTGGTACCGCTGGTCCTAGAGCAGTCAAATATGGGACGGTTCGTGAAAACACTTTAGCCCTGCGAGCAGTCACTGGAGATGGCAGAGAGATTAATACAGGAAGCGAAACCACCAAGTGGGCTGTTGGATATGATCTCACTAGACTCATTGTAGGTTCAGAAGGAACGCTGGCATTAGTAACGGAAGCCACTCTTAAACTACTTCCAAAACAACCTAGCAGTCTAATGATGCGAGCACTCTATAGTAGCATGCAGAGTGCTGCTGATGCAGTTGCTGCAATAATGGCTCAACCACACACCCCTAGCGCTCTTGAGTTTATGGATGGCAAGAGCTTAGACCTTATTCGTAACAGACTTGGTGACAACCTTCCAAATTCAGCCAATGCAATGTTAATGATTGAAGTTGATGGCTCTACAGAGAGCATAGTAGAGGCTGCCAAAGCTATCCGCAAGGCAGCTAAAAATAGCGGGCTAGTAGAGTTAAAGACCGCAGCTACTGGTGAAGAGATTTCTCAGCTCTGGCAAGCTAGAAAAATACTATCTCCTCGATTGCGTGAGATTTCACCCAAAAAGATTAATGAAGATATTGTAGTACCTGTCTCAAAAATTCCTCAACTAATAACCGCTATTGAAGGGCTCTCTAAAAAATATAAAATTCAAATAGCAAACTTTGGACATGCTGGAAATGGTAACCTCCACACCAACCTACTGATCAATCCTGATGATAGTGCCGAACACGAGAGAGCTGAGCAGTGTCTTGCCGAACTATTTAAAACAGTCTTAGACCTACACGGCTCAATTTCTGGAGAGCATGGTATTGGTTTAGTTAAGAGAGAGTTTGTAAAGTTAGAGATCGCGGAAGAGGAGATGAGATTGATGCAATCCATCAAAAAAAGTTTTGATCCCAACGGAATTCTAAACCCTGGAAAGGGAGCTGCCCTACTTAACTAAAGTTAATGCAGGTCTCTTTCTTTTAGCAGTTTCACTATTTGCTGATTCTGGTGCAGTAACAGAAGAATCCTCCTCTTGGAAGATCATTCCCTGCCCATTCTCTTGCGCATAGATAGCTTTAACTGCGGCTGAAGGGAAAGATATATGTTCTACTGTTCCAGAAAAACGGGCACTAAAACTAATCCAATCTTCATCTATAGAAAAATTCTGTGCTGCATTGTAACTACAGTTTAAAATTATCTGTCCATCTTTAATATAGACCTCAGGAACTGTAGCCATTGAGTTTTCTGCATCTACCACAATATATGGGGTTAGAGCATTATCAGTAATCCAAGCATGAATAGCACGGATCATATAAGGTCTACTGGAACTCATTTCAATAATTTGTTGTGTAGAATTATCCATTAAAGTTCATTCATCTCTCGCTCTTCTTCAGTTAAGCTATCTTGAAAGGTAGCACGACTGAATAGGCGCTTTCCATAGGAGATTACAGATTTAGCTGAAGGTGGAAGCTCTACTTTTAGAGATGGTAATCTCCATAAAATTGGAGCAATACTACAATCTACTAACGATAACTCATCCGACATAAAGTACTCTTTTTGTGCGAATATTGGATCAAGCATAGCGATACTCTTAGCTAGAGCCTTTCTAGCTACATTCGCAGCTCTGGTAGGACTATTTTCGATATCATTCATCCGCACTAACCAATCCATATCAATTCGATCTATCATCAAACGATCTTTTGCACGATCTACAGGATCAATACGCATTAATGGAGGATGCGGAAATCTCTCATCCAGATATTCCATAATAACTCGGGAACCAAACAGAGTAAGATCTCTATCAGCAATTGCTGGAAGCACCCCATAAGGGCTTACATCTTTAAAACTCTTTTTGGTATAGTCTGGATCAACCCACTCCACTTCATGCTCGGCATCCTTCTCTGCCATTACAAATCTTACTCTATGGCTAAGGTAGTCCTCTACCCCAGAGAAGAGTATCATGCATGATTGTCTCTGCTCAATTGCCATTTAGTGAACATCCTTCCAGTACTCTTTCTTAAGTTTAATAGTAAGTACCAGTAGTATTAATAGGAAGCCAAGCACATACAGACCAAGACTCTCACGATATGAACGAATTGGCTCTCCAACATATACTAAGAAGTTAACTAGATCACTGACTGTTTTATCATACTCTTCAGTACTCATACTTCCAGTTCCATCAGCCACTAATTTATGTTCAATTTTCTCTTTTCCATAAGCCATATTAGTCTTGCTCTCCTCTATATGCTGCATTCCCTGCAGTTTCCAGAGAACATGCGGCATACCTACATCTTTAAAGACTAAGTTATTCACACCCATTGGACGAGACTTATCTACATAGAAGCTTCGTAGATATGTGTAGAGCCAATCTGCTCCGCGCGAACGGGACACCACACTAAGATCTGGGGGAGCTGCACCAAACCATAGCGCCGCATCAGCCTCAGGCATTGCAATCTCCATAGTATCGTGGATTTTAGCATCGCTATAGACTAGGTTTTCAAGTACCTCTTCATCTGTCATACCTAAATCATCTGCCATTCTTTTAAAGCGCATATACTTTGCAGAGTGACAACTTAGGCAGTAGTCCATAAATACTTTAGCCCCATTCTTCAAAGACTCTGTATCAGAAAGATCTATTTCCACATGGTCCAGATCTGCTCCGCCAGATGCTTGCGCTGTCAGTGGCATGGTAAGTAGTGAAGCTGAGACTAAAAGTGCTTTAGGCAACGCTCCAAATGATTTTTGCAATAGTTTTTGTATAATCATATTCATTTCAAATTCTCCCTTAAAATATTAATGCTCTGGTAGACGATCAGGAACAGGCTTTGTCCTGTCCATCTTCGAGTAGAAAGGCATCAACAGGAAGAATGCAAAGTATAGAACTGAGAATATACGCGCAAACATTGTTGCTGTTGGAGTTGCTGGTTGAGTTCCTAACCAAGATAGTGCTACAAAGGTCACCACAAAGATAGCTAGTGCCATTTTTGATATTATACCTTTATAACGAATAGACTTAACAGGACTGCGATCTAACCATGGCAACAAGAAGAGCATTATAATTGCTCCAAACATAGCCATAACTCCCATAAACTTATCAGGCACTGCGCGCAATATTGCATAGAATGCGGTGAAGTACCAGAGCGGTACAATATGCTCAGGCGTTTTAAGTGGATCAGCAGGGATAAAGTTATCCTTCTCTAAGAACCAGCCACCCATCTCAGGAGCAAAGAACATAATCGCAGAGAAGATCATCAAAAAGACAACCACTCCAACAATATCCTTAACCGAGTAGTATGGGTGGAAAGGAATACCATCCGCAGGTGCTGTATCACTCCAACGGTTTCCTTTTGGTCCATCCTTAATCTCAATACCTTCTGGATTATTAGAACCAACTGCGTGCAACGCTACAATATGGAGGAATACCAAAATAACCAAAATAAGTGGTACTGCAATCACATGGAAAGCGAAGAAGCGGTTAAGAGTTGCATCTGCAATTACAAAGTCACCACGAATCCAGAGTGAAAGATCCTCACCTACAACTGGAATTGCTCCAAATAGAGAGATGATAACTTGCGCCCCCCAGTAGGACATCTGTCCCCAAGGAAGAAGATAGCCCATAAATGCTTCAGCCATAAGAGCGAGATAGAGCACCATTCCGAAAACCCAGATTAGCTCACGAGGTTTACGATATGAACCATACATAAGACCACGGAACATATGCATATAGATCACCACAAAAAATAGTGATGCGCCAGTAGAGTGCATATAGCGGATCAACCACCCCCACTCTACATCACGCATAATATACTCAACTGATGCGAAAGCCAATTCAGCATCAGGCTTGTAGTTCATAGTTAAGAAGATACCAGTTAAGATCTGAATAACTAGCACCATCATCGCTAGTGATCCAAAAAAGTACCAGAAATTAAAATTCTTTGGAGCGTAGTACTGTGCTAAATGCTCATTCCACACTTTAAGAAGTGGAAAGCGCTGATCAAACCAACCAACCACTCCTGTTGCCTCTGTATTTCTTAGTCCCATTATGCTTCTCCTTGGTCGATACCAACTACAATAAGACCATCATCAATATATTTATGAGGTGGAACAACTAAGTTCAACGGTGCTGGCACTCCAGCATAAACACGACCTGCAAGATCAAATTTTGAACCGTGACAAGGACAGAAGAAACCGCCTTTCCAGTCAGCACCAAGATCGGCAGGAGCCATCTCTGGGCGGAAAGTTGGGGAGCAACCTAGATGAGTACATATTCCAACTGTAATCAGATACTCAGGTTTAATTGAGCGCGCCGCATTAGTACAATACTCTGGCTGATCAGATTCAGCAGAAGCTGGGTCGCTCATCAACCCATCCATTGTTTTGAGCGTATCGAGTGTCTCTTGAGTACGGCGTACAATCCAGACTGGCTTCCCGCGCCACTCAACAGTCATCATCTGACCCGCCTGTAATTTACTAATATTTGCCTCAACAGGGGCTCCAGCAGCTTGCGCTCTTGCACTAGGACTCATTGATTTAACAAATGGAACTGCCACAAAGCCTGCTCCAACTGCACCTACTGCAGAGGTAGAAGCCGTCAAAAAGCGGCGCTTACCTAAATCTACATCTGTACTCATTATAAGATTTCTCCCAAAACATAAAAAATAGTGGGACGGATTCTAGCATAAAATAAGAGTGTT
>Ga0209556_1000118_pt1 | contig 59354 bp, 37 predicted proteins | sample SaaInlV_150m_DNA_5_FD_184652 | JGI IMG/M metagenome (GOLD analysis project Ga0209556, IMG submission 184652) | Marine microbial communities from expanding oxygen minimum zones in the Saanich Inlet - SI037_S3LV_150m_DNA (SPAdes) (version 2) | ecosystem: Environmental > Aquatic > Marine >...
AAAGAATTTACATTCGTATCATATGGCTGTTACTTTTGACAGAGAAGCAGACCTGCTTATCTATGACCGTAAACTGCGTGAAGGTTCTGGTCCAAGAACATATGGACTTGAAGTATGTAAATCGTTGTATTTGGAAGATGAATTTATGGAAGAAGCGTACAAAATAAGAAATAAGTATTACCCAAATACACGTGGTGAATTGTCTAATAATAATACCAGATATAATAGTAAAAAGATACGTGGGAAATGCGAAATGTGTCATGCAAAAGTGGGTGACGAAATCCATCATATAAATCATCAGAAAGATGCTGATAAAAATGGGTTTATTGGGAGTTTTCATAAAAATCATCCAGCAAATTTGATGTCTATTTGTGAAGAATGTCATGATAGCATTCATAAATTCGATGATTATGATACCTTGGAAAATACTATAATTGTTCGTAGAAAAACAACAGACGGTTATATGTTGAAGGAAACCAAACAAAAAAAGAGGCCAGGGCAGAGTGTATAAATCTTCAAATATGTAAAAGTATTGTATTACATAAATTATAATACAATATGGTGTAATTAGTTAGATGTGGTGGGTTCTTCAGTAGGACTGTCGGTAACCGGTACAGTCGTGTTTGGCTGCGAAACACAATTACCATAACATTTCCCTTTATAGTAATAAAAATCACGATTCCGAATAGTAATATCACCATAATTTAATTTAGAAGTAGGTCCATGTGCATTACCAGCTACACATTTTGAACCTCCAAACAAAACACAACAATTAGTAGAAGCACATATATTCTTGTCTAATTTATTACACGCGGCTTCTAATTTGTCAGGATAGTCTTTGTAATGACTACATATACCTTTACTTATTGCGTCAGTATCCGTTATCTCTGTAACTGTTGATTCACCTGTAGTTTTACTTAAGTAAACACTGTCTTCATATGTAGGAATATATGAACCGGAATCGTATTTATATGTGCCAGGTTCGTAATACTTTATATTATCAGAAAGGTTATTCGCAATATCATTTGATGGTTCTTGTTTTAACTCAACCATATTACCATCTTTGTCTTTTACCCAAGCAACGTTATCTTGAGGTTCTTCTTTTATTTCGTCTTCTTTGATGTAATCTACATCTAAATTTGTTGGGTCATATTCAATCGCATCTTTATCTTCTTTTGTAGGAGTGTCCTCTTTAACTTCTGTTGTATCAGTTTCCTCTTTAACTTCATTCATGTTTTCCTGTCCTTCAGTCACCGTATAAAAATAATTTACTAAACAAGTTATCGTAATAAGTAGTATTATAATAATTAATCGGTTCATTATTTGGTATATATATTCAGGATAGAAAATTGAAAATCTAAGTTGTAATATTAGAAAGAAAATAACATATAATTTATATAAACGATGATTATTCCTGTTAAATGTTTTACATGCGGTAACGTATTAGCGGATAAATACAGATATTATCAAACAGAAGTTCGTAGAATAAAGACGTCAAAGGGACTTTCCGTCGAAAAGGTAGTATATTTAACAAAAACAAATGTAGAAAAAACAGCCGAAGGTGAGGTACTTGATACTTTAGGATTAACAAATGTATGTTGTCGTCGTCATATGCTAACTCACGTTGATATAGAATAAACAAAACAAAACATAAATACTTCCAATATATATTTTTTATCTGTATAAGATATAATGAACGGAGTTGTTGGATTAAAAGATTTGTGTAGTCCTGCGTATGTATATTTGGTTATTTCAATCAGTGCTTTATTAGTTATGACCGTCCAGAATTGGGGTAACGCAGATAAATATTGTTTAGGTTCCTATAGTTGCGACACCACTTACACCCCTATGATATTTGTAATCAAGGTCTTATATGTATTATTCTGGACTTGGTTCTTAAATGTGATGTGTCGTGGTGGAGCTACTGGTTTTGCTTGGTTTTTAGTATTGCTTCCATTTATTTTGATGTTTATTACATTAGGAGCCTTTATTATAAATTCTACTCCTACATTGCATTTAGTGTAAACAATAAAATAATATGATATAGAATTATTTTGTATATTATATTAGAATGAATAAAGAAACCTTAGATATATTGATGTACAAATATCGTATTCCATATTATGTCGTACATAGACATATAATACCATATACTTATTTACCTCAATCAAAGGGATTATTGCAAGATATTCGTAATTATACACAGGATATAAAATTAATAGAAGATACATATTACACACGATATAATGAATTTATATTGCTAACAGATTTATTACACTATCATGGCTACAGTTATAATCTAAATTATATTAGTAACTCTCTTTTGGCTTTAATGAATCGACATATACAGTTAAAACATAAAGATGTGATTGATTTGAATAATTATATAACAACAATTACAAAATCAAATAAACGAAAGCGAAATATTAAGTTCATTTGGGGTTTAATGACACCAGGTGAACGGAATGAATTTATTAATAAATATTTAATAGATGATGATATGCTGGTTTGATAATATTAGAAAATTGAAATTATATAAATAGGACTAATACACATAAAATAATAGTTATATAATCTATAACAATGAACCCTACTGTTTCAAATATTTCTGAAGATGGTGATGTATATAAATTTACATTATCAGACATAAATGTCAGTTTAGCAAATGCTATTCGTAGAACAATATTGTCAGATATTCCTACATTATCATTTGATGCTGAGAATAAAGACTATTGTAAAATAGAAAAAAATACAGGGCGTCTTCATAATGAAATTTTAAAGCATCGTTTGAGTTGTATACCAATCCATATGAATGAGCTTGACGTCCTTCCAGGTAATTATGTTATGGAATTGGATATGTCTAATGATGGGGATAATATGATTTACATAACCACTGAAAACTTTAAAATTAAAAATAAAACCAATGGTAATTACTTAACTGAAGAGGAAACTCGTAAGATATTTCCACCGTCTATAAAGACGAATATGTTTATTGATTTTGCTCGTCTTCGTCCAAGGATAGGTCCTACTATACCAGGAGAACATATTAAGTTAAAATGTGAATTCGTAGTAAGAACCACCAAGGACAGTAGTACATATAACGTCGTATCTAAATGTGCGTATGGAAATACGGTTGATGCGGTAAAAGCAAAAGATGTATGGGAAGGAATCGAAAATAAAATGAGAGCGGAAGAATCAACAAATGACGAAATTTCGTTTCAAAAGAAGAATTATTATTTATTGGACGCCCAACGTTCGTTTTTAAAGGATAGTTTTGACTTTGTAATTCAAACAGTAGGGGTATATAGTAATAAAGATATTGTAAAGAAGGGATGTGTAGTTCTTCAGAATAAATTAGTAGAATTAGTACAAAATATAGATTCTGATATCGTACCTATTAAAATGAGTGAAACGACTGTGGATAACTCTTATGATATTATCCTTGAAAATGAGGATTATACTATTGGTAAGGCATTAGAATACATACTTTATGAAAAATATTATAATGGAGAAAAAATATTAACATATTGTGGGTTTAAAAAGTTTCATCCTCATGATGATGATAGTGTACTACGTATTGCGTTTTCGCAACCTGCCGATAAGAGAATGGTAGGTCAATATCTGAAAGAAGCAGCAGTTGCTGCAAAGGATGTATTTAAAAAGGTTCATGGGTTGTTCTAATTAGAACGTGATTGTTTGTAATAATAAATATTTTTTATTGTAAAATTGATAATTACGCACCATTTCATAATACGATAATTACATCTTATTATGAAATCATTTATTTTGAATTGTTTGGGATTATGTTGGTTTAGAAACAACAAAAATGAAGGTATATTATATAATTATATGTCTTCTGATATGGATATGATAAGTTTGCTTCAAGACATTGAATATTCGGATACCGTTCCGTTTGTTCCTCCTATACAATTCGGAAAGGTGATAAAAGTATATGATGGGGATACTATAACGATAGCTTCAGTTTTACCTAATACGACTGAACCCATATATCGTTTTTCAATTAGACTCAATGGTATAGATACACCAGAAATAAGAGGTAAAACCCCTGAAGAAAAAGAACTTGCAATACATGTTCGTGACGAGTTGTATGCTAAAATTTACGGAAAAATGGTTCATCTGAAAAATGTAGATACTGAGAAATATGGACGAATGTTAGCTGACGTGTACTTAGGTGATGAACATATAAACGAATGGTTAATAAGTAATGACTATGCGGTGCGTTATGACGGTGGAACAAAACATAGACCTGCAAGTTGGGGGGTAATAGAAAATTGAAAAAATGGAAACATATCGTATTTATAATATACAATATATTTAATATGGAAAGGCGTTTAAACAAGAAATTTGAAGATTATATTACTTCTTTTAAAAATGATATTCGTGATAAAATAAATACGATAAAATTTGAAGAATCCGAAAAAATAAATGAATTGATGGGATACGTATATGATTATGAGCGTTTGGTGTTTAAGAAAGAAGATATTTCTAAACGTAAGCGAGTTAAAAATACAATCCCTGAAACAAATCGTTGTAACGCAAGACGGGCAAATAACGAGCAATGTACTCGTCGTAAAAAGGAAGGTTGTGAATATTGTGGGACTCACATTAAAGGAACGCCTCATGGACTTATTAGCGAAACCCTAAGTTCAAGTGAAATTACACATAAAATAGAAATAATAGCTCAAGAAATAGGTGGAATCGTGTATTATATAGATGACCGGGAAAATGTATATAATATTGAAGATGTGATGAATAATAAAGAAAATCCGGGCATTATAGCAAAATATACTCATCGCAATGGTACATATTCTATTCCGGAATTCGGGTTGTAAATAATTTAATTGTTATTATTTTTAGAAATCTTACGTGTTATATTTTCTTTTGTCACTTCTGTTCTATTGTCGTTTATGAAATTATTAATTTCGGATGCTTGTGATATATCACCACTATAGTATTTAGTCAATATATTAAGTAATAACTTGTTGTTGATAGGTTTTTTTACATTTTTTTTCGTATAACATATTTTTCCATCATTTAAATCGAAACAGTCAATATCATTCGATTTCATAGTTTCCATTAATTGGTCGTTCATTATTTTTTTATCTTGTCTTCGTGTGGAAATCTCTTTTTGTAATTGTCTTATTTCGTTATCTATGCGTACCCATTCTTTCACTGTATGTATTAATTGATTCTTGTTGTCACTCATTTATATTATATACGCCTTATTTTTATATTTGTTATATGTAATTTGTATGAATATTTTATATTACAATATAATAAATGATATTTACAACAAAACATGGAAAAACAGCTGGACGTGCTGATTTACAACAAGTACAACCATTGCGTATGAATTTATATACATCACGTACTCATGGTACAGTACCGAGAACACCCGCTCCACAAATATCACGTATAGCACCGAGTGACGGTGATAGAATGAGATGGGGGGCTCCTACATGGGCGTTGTTTCATACAATACCCGAAAAGTTGTCAAACCAAAAGTTTGTTGAGAACAAAACCAGTATTATTCAACTTATAACGACTATATGTAATAATTTACCATGTCCTTCATGTAGTCAACATGCTACACAATATATGCGTAAGGTTAATTTTAATGCAATCCATACAGTAGAAGACCTGAAGAAAATGCTTTATATTTTTCATAATTCGGTCAATGAAAGAAAAAAATATGCTGAATTCCCGTATGACGATTTAGCCTCTAAATATAGCATTTTAGATTTTAATCAAGTAGTAAATAAATTTATGTTTCATTTTCAACAAAAAGTGTATGCTATGAATTTAATAGCACAACAGATTAGTAGACAAAAACAAGTTGTAGTAGTAAAAACATGGTTTGTCAATAATACTCATCTTTTTCAATAAAAATATTATATCATATTTGTATTGAAATTTAACCACTTATGTTTTTAGATATTAGTTTTCCATTCTTGTATACATTACACTTAAATGTACTTTTGGTTGGTCTCGAACATACATCTTCATTTGATAGAGAACTAAAATACATAAGAGAAGGGCTTTTACCTTTTGAAATAATATACGCCCATAACCATCCGATTAAACCACCGACACCCAATGAACTGATTAATTGACCCATTGAATAGCAACTATTATTTAAATTCCATACAAAATCGAAAATGATTAATAATGGGAAGAATACTAAAGTTGGTATATTTTGCATTAATAATTTCGAGTTTATCATTGAGAACAATAAATAGGCGAATGTATAAGTAAGTGCGGATTGACCGAGTGGTAAATCTGATAAACTATCTGCCTGTCCGACTGTTAGTACATTACATATTTCAGGAGCATTTGCGGGTCGTTGCAAATCCTTTATAAATGGGACTGATTTCCCCACTACCATTGTTATAAATGAACTAAAGAGTAGCCCTACTAAATATATAAATCCTTTGAAATCTTGATTAAATATAGAAGCTAAAGTAAAAAATGACGCTAACACAAATGGGGCTAATCTTAGAAATAAGTAACCGAATCCAATGATGTTTAAATCCATATTGTTAATATTATAATATAACAATATATTTGTTTATTATGCAAATATTATTTTGAAAACGTCTTGTATTGTAGACACCTCGTAAAATTGTATATCAGCGTATAATAATTCGTCATTATTAGTCTTCCATTCACGACAATCACGAGCGTTTTCTTTGGGGTATATAAATGTTTTTACTCCGGCTTTTATTCCACCCATTATCTTCATCTCAAGACCACCTATCGCAGTTACCTCCCCTTGTAAGTTGATTTCACCAGTTATTGCTATAGTGTTACTTATTTTTTTATTGTTAAATAGACTATATATAGCAGTAGTTATTGCAGCACCAGCTGAAGGTCCATCTTTTGATGTACTACCTTCAGGACAATGAATATGAAGTCCTTGGCATTTAGTTTCTGAGAACTGGGTTATTAATTTCTTCTTCGTACTGTTTAGTGTTAAATTCCATGCTAATGATTTTGCTACATTCATACTTTCTTTCATTACATCTCCTTGTAATCCAGTTAAACGTAGTTCTAAAAATATAGATGAAGGATATAACATAGTTTGGATAGGTATAATACCTCCCCTTCCAAGAGAATTCGCCCATAAACCATTAATTGTACCAATAATTGGAGAGGTATGGATTTTTTTTTCTGTTATTTTATGATATTTTGATAGATATTTCGTTTCTAACAATTCGGCTGTTATTTTGATAGGAAGCTCTAATTCAGTGTTGTTATTCTTTAAAATATCCAGATTTATTTCACCATATAAGTCAAATAGTAATTCTTTTAGCTTTCTTACCCCAGGTTCCATTGTGTATTTATCAATAATATGTTCTATTATTTCATCGGTTAATAATACCACGTTATTAAATCCCATCTTTTTATTTATTTCTGGTAATATAAAGCGGTTTACAATAACCACCTTTTCGGTTGTTGTCAAGTTCTCGAATTTAATTCTGTGAATTCTGTCTAATAATACCTTGTCTATTTGTTCTGGGTCATTGTATGAAAAAATGAAAAGGGCTTTCGATAAATCAATGTCAATACCACTGAAATATTTATCTTGAAATGAATCATTCTGTGTTTGGTCGATTAAATGTGTGAAAATACCTATTATTTCACGCCCAGTTTCAGTTTTACTAACTTTATCCAGTTCATCTATATAAATTATTGGATTCATGCACTTCGATTCCATCAATATATCAACGATTCTTCCCCATGTTGAGTTCATGTATGTATAACTATGTCCTTCCAAAGTAGAACCATTACATGACCCTCCCAATGCTATAAATGAAAATGGACGTGGTTCTCCGATGTCGTCTTTCAAACATAATGATAACCCTTTTTTTGCTAAGGAAGTTTTGCCAATCCCAGGATTCCCTTCAAATCCAAAACAATACCCAGATTGTTCTCCACTCATCCATTGACCGATTACCTTCATAATTTGGTTTTTTGCGTGTTTGTGTCCGTATATTGAATCATCCAACACGTTCATAATATTATTGATGTTTTCTTGGACTTTTGCTATGTCTGTATTTAATAGACGTAATTCGTTCTTAACATGTATCAACGATAATGAAGAGTCATTTGTTACCATATCAAATAATTCATATAAAATAATATTATCTGTGTGTATTATACTGGTTATGAAATCGCATAATTTTGATAATTGTGATGACTTTGTTTGATTTGTAATTGTCAAACGCATTTCCTTACTCATTTTTTTATATGTATTGATTTTCTGAATTATTGTATTTAATTGTTTTACGTTAAGCACTTGACCCATTCGTTTTATTGTTTCGATAATATTTTTACGCATAAATTGGGTTATGAATCTTATGTTGTTATTTATTTCTAATAATGTATAGTTGTTTTTTTCAAGTATAGTAAATTCAGGAAATAATGATTTTATGACTGATATTATGCGAATAATCCATGTATTGATTGTCTTGATTTGTTTTAATGATGGTTCTTCGCGATATACATTGAAAGGAATTTTTAATAAACCTTCTATAAATTGCTTTGCTTTTAAACCCATTTCATCTGGTTTACCACGTATTTCTTTTAATTTTAGTATAGCCTTTTCTTTTACCTTGTCGTCTACTTTCATTAAATATATTTGCTGTTCTAATGAAATTTGATTTATATCATATTTATTCATCCTTTCATTTGCTGTTCGCATAGTATCTTTAATAGTTTCTTTGAAATTTGTCTTTATTTTCCACGGTAGACTATTATAAATAGTAGTTTGGTCGTTCTTTTCATTATCCGACGATTCCACTGATAATATTTCATATAGTAGATAACTTTTATATTGAATGTCTGTATCATTATCAAACATTAGAAGATTTATTAACATATTTCGTTTAGAATATAAATCTAAATCAAGAAATGTATTTATCGTCTTTTCTATTTTTTTTTGTTTAATAGATTTAACATCCATTAAAAGCGTAATCATTTTTTTTATTATATCACCGTTACCATAAATTAGTATGTCTTTGAGAGTAATTGTGTTAATTATGTTTCTGATTAAATTCTCTTCTGTTGATTCACGTCCAATCGTTAATTTTTCGAATTCCTCTAATCGAGCAGAAATATACTCATTTGAAATACATTCTATGTGAATGTCATCAATAATACCAGTTATTATTAAAGATTTTCGTGCTTTTTCATTATGCAATATTATACGCAATCCATACACATTTTGGATAAATGAATCAATCCCTGTTTCTACATCAAAACATTCAAGAGTATTGTAATCTTCTAATTTAATATCGTCTTCTGTTATTTTATTTTCACATATAATATTCTTATGTGTATGTATTTTCTTATTATTCCATTGTATTATTTTGTAACCGATAGGTGTTACGTATTTTTGGATTAAATCATATTTACTTTTAAGTATATCAGTAGGAGCATTAGTGTTTTTAAATTCAGTACCAAAGCTAATAAACAATACATCTCCTATATAATTTGTTCCGAATCCACATATTATCACAGATAGTTTATCAATTACTTTTTGGAGAGATTCTATGATTTCATCCGTTTTGTTGTTTTGTATATCTGATAATTGTTTGTTTATGGTATTGGTCTTACTATATAAATTAGTAAGTATTGATATTGATAACATACTATCATTGTTACTAAATATTTCGTTGGTTTTGTTATGGTTTATTGATAAAATTGTATTTCTGATAATATCCTGTATAGTATTGTTTTTATTATGTAATATGTTTATAATCCCATCTACATTCTCTTTCTGATTAGTTTTTGATATACTAAGTTGTATATTTTCGTTAGATTTATGTTTCATATAAATGTATATTATAGGGAATTATAAATAAATCTGTGTTACAACCAGTGAAACTATAATTAAAATGATATAAATGATATTACATAATAATAGTATCGTCGAATATTAACTTGTAATAATGGGTATTCCAAGTTATTTTTCTCAGATTATTCGTAAATATGCGAAAATTTTGAAAAATATTAATCAAATTAATGATAACATAGAAGACCGGTTAACACATTTGTATATGGATTGTAATTCTATTATTTATGATTCGTATCATCATATTAGTAATGAATATGACAAAAATAATGAATCTGATTTTGAGAAAAAATTAATACATGAAACCGCAAGAAGAATAGAAAAATATATTAAATATATTAAACCAACTGAGGTAGTATATGTTTCGTTTGATGGTGTTGCCCCCCTTGCTAAGATGGTTCAACAGCGTAGACGACGATATATAACTAAATTTATGGCAAATGTTAAATATGAAGAAGATAAAGATGTTCCGATTGTGTGGGATACAAGTAATATCACCCCCGGGACTGATTTTATGAAGAAATTAAGCAATTATATGTATTATTATTTTGGGCTTTCAGAAATGAAATATAATGTAAAACAAGTGATTGTATCTTGCTCTGATAAACAAGGTGAGGGCGAACATAAATTATTTAGTCACATACGTAACAATGATTTATTACACGCAAACGTGGCAGTGTATGGGTTAGATGCTGACCTTATTATGCTTTCAATATTTCATTTGAAACAATGTAGACGTATATATGTGTGTCGTGAAGCTCCCGAATTTTTAAAGAGCTCGATACCAGTAGATGTTAACATTGGAGATGATGAATCGTACTTTGTAGACATTAATTGTTTGGGTGAATGTATATTAAATGAATTGGGATGCGAAGAAGGACCTGACCCAACAAAATCGCGACTTAATGACTATGTATTTCTATGCTTTCTTCTTGGAAATGATTTCCTGCCACATCATGTGTCTTTGGATATTCGTAAAAACGGAATGGATATATTAATAAATGCATATAAGTCGAGTGTGTTGTGTGGTGGTGTGTGGTTGTTGTGTAGTGTGTTAGGAGTGAATTGGTGTAGTGTGTGTGTGTTAATGTTAGAATTGTGTGGTGATTGGAGTGTAGTGTTGTCAAATTCAAATTCAAATTCAAATTCAAAGTCAAAGTCAAAGTCAAATGTGCCTCGTGTAGTAGAGCTGTTAAATGTGCCTTGTGTGTATGGTGTAGTGGAAAGATATATAGGTATGTCATCATGTGGTTGGGAAAGTCGTTATTATAAAATGTTGTTTGCGCGTGATGTTTCGTTGTGCGAAATAAGTGTGAACTATCTGGAAGGATTAGAATGGGTTTATAAATATTATACTGGCGATTGCGTAGATTGGAGATGGAGATATAGATATAATTATGCGCCTTTACTGGTAGATTGTAAAAAGTGGTTGCCAAAAGAATATAAAGAATTGTGTAGGGAAAAAAGTGAAGCATTAAGTGAAAAGGAAGCATTAAAATACGTAATGCCGCCGGAGAATGTGTCGGGTCCATTTGAATGGGCGTTTTGTAGATATTTTTGGGAATGTCATCCATTATACGAGTAATATGTGTGGGTCTTCGCCCGAGGTATCCTGTGTGGGTCTTCGCCCGAGGTATCCTGTGTGGGTCTTCGCCCGAGGTATTATGTGTGGGTCTTCGCCCGAGGTATTCTATGTGGGTCTTCGCCCGAGGTATTCTATGTGGGGTCTGTTTATATTTTATAAGGGGTATTTTATAGGGTAATCTGAAGTGACCATCTATATGATGATTGAATAAAACTACTTTTTTTTCATATAACAAACATTAGACGCATGCTTAACAATACATATCTTATGTATATTGATTAACTGACGAGGTTCCATAATAATTAGTTTCTGAATTGAAATACTTTTGATGTAATAAATAATATTATATTATGTAAATCAATTTTGTATGCGAATGGTAGTAAATCAATATCCTACTCATTTCTGGATAGCATATATGCTGTTAAAACTAACTAATATATACAATAAACATCATTTCCCAAAACTTTATATATGATATTATATATAAAGTTTTGGATTGTAGAGTGCCATATATATAGGGTTATACGTATAGTTTCTGTCAATGTTCTCTATCTATTCTAAAAAATGTGTAAATAGAAATAGATAATAAAGTTTGTTTGAATGTATTTTGTTGATTATATAGAGTATATATTTGAAATGAGGTATTGAGAACCTTGTAATGAGTGGTATTTTGTAGGCGTATATAATGTCTTTTGTGTGTGGTTTATGTCAATGTTCTCTATCTATTCTAATAAATGTGTAATAGAAATAGATAATAAAGTTTGTTTGAATGTATTTTGTTGATTATATAGAGTATATATTTGGAATGGAGTATTGAGAACCTAGTAATGAGTGGTATTTTGTATGTGTATTTGATGTCTTTTGTGTGCGGTTAATGTCAATGTTCTCTATATATTATTATAAATGTGTGAATAGAAATAGATAATAGGGTTTGTTTGAATGTATTTTGTTGATTATATAGAGTACATAATTGAAATGGAGTATTGAGAACCTTGTAATGAGTGGTATTTTGTAGGCGTATATGATGTATTTTGTGTGCGGTTTATGTCAATGTTCTCTATATATTATTATAAATGTGTGAATAGAAATAGTTAATAGGGTTTGTTTGAATGTGTTTTGTTGGTTTTATAGAGTATATATTTGGAATGGAGTATTGAGAACCTTGTAATGAGTGGTATTTTGTAGCCGTCTATGATGTCTTTTGGTGTGTGGTTTCTGTCAATGTTCTCTATATATTATTATAAATGTGTGAATAGAAATAGATAATAGGGTTTGTTTGAATGTGTTTTATAGGTTTTATAGAGTATATATTTGGAATGGAGTATTGAGAACCTTGTAATGAGTGGTATTTTGTAGGCGTATTTGATGTCTTTTGTGTGCGGTTAATGTCAATGTTCTCTATATATTATTATAAATGTGTAAATAGAAATAGATAATAAGGTTTGTTTGAATGTGTTTTGTTGATTATATAGAGTACATAATTGAAATGAGGTATTGAGAACCTTGTAACGAGACCCGCATTAAATTGAAAACTATTTACCTGTGTTATTAAAATCAAAATTCAACACACAATCAAAATGCCAAGAGCTCCCCCAAGATGCGGATATTGTAAAGAACCCGGACATACAAGACCAAGATGTAGAGAATTGGAAGTGGATATAATATTACAGATGAGCGGTGGAGAAATCCCAAATTACCCCGAACAAGTAAACACATATAATATCCCGAAGAGAAACTTAGCTGAAATCCAACTATTGAACGAAGGAAAAATTCCCAAAGTAGTTTATAAATCATGTAAGCAAGTAAGGGAGACTCGAAAATATGAGATTGTGGTGATAAGATATGAAAACCGAATATACAATAAAGAAACTATATCATATTCCGAAGAAAACTGGAGTACAATACAAAACGAGTTGAATTCCTATACTGAGGATATGAAGGAGCACGAAACATTATTGACGGAGAAATGTATAGAGTATTCACGTAGGTTAATTCAGTTACAACGTGATCTTCCAGGTTTGGTTCATTGGTGGAATGGAGACATAATTCCCCAATTCAGATTTTCAACCAACACTATAAATGAATTATTACATGTCGATTACTTCGCCGAGAAAGAAAGATTGATGGAAGTGCAAACCCGAACAAACCAGCAGATGAGGATTAGAATAGAGGAGCGAAACCACGCACGAAACGTTGTAGCAGAGGTTATTAGGGAGCAAGATAGATGGACGAATCGTGAACCGTTACCATTAATTCGCGAAACTGCGATAGAGACGGATGATTGTCCTATTTGTTTGGAGACGTTAGGTGAAACTGCGAAGGTAATAATGAGATGTGGACATCAAATGTGTATGAGGTGTATGTTAACTCAAACATTAAGAGCCGCAACTGAGAAGAACGCCCAGACATGTCATTGCCCGGTATGTAGAACTGGGTACCTATAGATAGAGGTCTAATATTGTTGTAAATTAACTAATTAGAGGCAGCGCCTTTTTTTATGGAATATTTATTTAGAAACTATTTTACCAGATGAATTAAAGCCATTAATAATTATAATTATATCAACAATAATATATATGTTTTATAAATCTGGAAAGAGCAGAAAAAAAAAGTGTTATTCTGTGAAAAATTCTAAAAAAAAGACAGTTTCAAAATGTATTACAAAGAAGAAGTCTCAAACACAGAAACGATTATTACCTGCTTTACAATATAATAAAACTGTTAAACCGAATCAACGTAAGAAAACAAACAAAGGGGGGTCCAAAGAAATGAAATCAAAAAACAAAACCATTAAAGTACAAATTAACAAAAAAGCGATAGCCGAAAAGAAAAAACTCGAAATTGAAAAAACACGACCGCTTGATTTTAACGAATATGAAGAATGGTATGAGACGGTAGCCGAACAAGAAATGAATAGCCAATTGCCTTATATGAATTATATAGATGATTACGAACAAAATTAGATTGTTATATATGTGGTTTTTGATAGAGAACGTGCGGGGTAATTCATTATGCTTTTAAAAACAAAAACGAATCGTAAGGGTTTATCATATGGACTTTATTGTAAGGGTTTATCATGCGGGTTATAAAGAGGTCCTTATAAAGAGGTCCCTATAAAGAGGTCCTTATAAAGAGGTCCTTATAAAGAGGTCCCTATAAAGAGGATTGCTTAAAAGTATTTCACCCGGGCGGGATAGTGGCTCGACTATGAAGTGTGTTTTTAGTCAAAAAACAGTATCCTACTCCCTTATCAGTACCCGACTCATTTCTGGTTAAGTATTATATGGTATTATGCAGTAAAAATACCATATAATAGTATTATAATGTGAATATAGCCGTTACATAATAGTGTAACTCGGATACCACAGTACATAAATAAGAAGGTAATCAATTAACCGTCTGTACTGTACCTCTATAACAAGACTTCATAACAAGACCTCTATAACAAGACTTCATAACAAGACTTCATAACAAGACCTCAATAAAAGACCTCAATAAAAGACCTCAATAAAAGTCTTCAATAAAAGACCTCAATAAAAGTCTTCAATAAAAGACCTCAATAAAAGTCTTCAATAAAAGACTTTGATAAACATAAATATAAATATAAATAAAAGATAATATATAATATAAATGTCGGTCCCAGTATCTATATTCATATTATGTTATAACGAAAGTGTATTATTACCTCATACGATAAAGCATTATCGCGAACGACTACCAAATAGTAAGATAACAATATATGATAATGAATCGACAGATGACTCAGTAAATATCGCAGAATCATTAGGTTGTAATATAGTTTCATGGAGTTCAGGAAATAAAAATAACGCACTGCAAAAACAATATATATCAAATAATTGTTGGAAAGGAGTAACAGAAGGTTGGGTGATAACAATCGATATGGACGAATGGTTATGTATAACCGAACAAGAGTTAATTCACGAATATAATTTTGGAACAACTATTCTAAAAACCTGTGGTATAAATATAATAGGTGAATCAAAATACGAAAATTTAACTGATATAGATTTACATAATATGACAGACGGTGTTCACTATCCAATAGAATCAAAAAGTGTATGTTTTTTGCGAAATAAAATAGATGACATGAATTATGGAAAAGGTTGTCATTATTGTGACCCAAAAGGGTCATCAATAGTAAAAAGTAAAAAGACATTTATTATAAAACATATGGATTGGTTGGGATTACCGTTTAGTACAAAGAAATATAAACAACGTTATGAAAGGTCAAGAGAAATATTTAAGTTACATGGATGTTCGGCTCATTACACGGATGACAAAGAAGAAATTAAAAACAGATACGATAGCTTTAAAGAAAACATAGAAAACATGTATAAAATATTAGCCGATGTGACAATGGAACCTCACTTTAATCCAAATGATATTTATATGTTTTATGATATATTAAATAATTCAACACATTATTTTGAATATGGTTCAGGTGGGTCCACATTTCAAGCAGCTAACCAATATAATATAAAAACCATCCATTTAGTAGAAAGTGATCCAGAATGGTATAATAATGTATGTAAAAACATAGAAAAAAAGAAACCAATAACTTTGATGTATAGACATTTAAATACTACGCCGAATAATTGGGGATATCCAGGAGAAGGATGTTTGATAGAACATGCGAAAGAATATAGTAGAGCAATTCGTAGTCTGTCTGAAACAGAATCGAACAGATTGGATATGATTTTGATAGATGGTCGTTTTCGTGTGGCTTGTTGTCTACATTGTTTTGATATGATATCAGATGATTGTCAAATAGTATTTGATGATTTTTTAAATAGACCTGATTATCATGACGTTTTACAGTTTTATGATATAGTAAGAAAAACAGAAGATAATATAATGGTAGTTCTAAAAAAGAAAAAAGGAGTAAATGGACCATCTCCCGATTTATTAAATAAATATGACTTAATATCTAAATAAAATTGAAAACTTTTATCATATATGTGTATTCAACAAACAATATAGTTACATACAAACGTAAATAAAATGCCAGTGATTGAAATCGTATCTAAGGAAGAGCGCGAGTTATGGTCTGCACGTAAGGCAGAACTAAACGAACATGCGTCTTACAAAACCAAACAGCAATATTTCCCAAAGAATATGGATGAATGGGAAGAGAAAGGTAAGGAAATCGAACGGAGATATCGTCAAGAATTGTTGTCTCTTAATAAACAGAGAAAGGAGGAGGAACGTCAAACGGAAGAACACCAAAAGGAAAGAAAAAGAGATACAATGAGAAATACAAGAAGAACAGTTCAAAAAGATAAAAATATGTCTACACGATTTTCATTGCGACAAGCAGCCCAAGCATTACTTGAATTAAAAACCCCAAGAGTCGTATAAAAATATAAAAACAAAATATAAAAACAAAATATAAAAACAAGAGTCCATATTTAGTAAATGGACGTGATAAATGAAAATACAGAATACCAAAACGCAAAAGAAGACTACCAAACGAAAGGCATAATCCAATATGAAAACCAAATAAAAGAACTAATCCATGAAAAACATGAATACATACAAAAAATAGACAACCTTCAACATACAATCCGTATGTTAGAAGAAAAAAAGTCCTTTTTTTGTCATAGTACGGGAGGTCATAAATGGATAACAGAACGAGAAAGTGGTATGTATGGAGAGTTATTTACTTATTGTGAAAAATGTAAGAAAGGATGTTAGTTTATAGTTTATGTGCGTGGTGTATCCGGTAATGCCTCGGGTCCAATCATATACATATACATTTCTTCTTCTTTTTGTTGTTGTCGTGTTTTGTCTATTTGTAATTGTTGTTTTTGAACCATGTATTCAGCACAACTTCCACAATGGTCTTCATTTGCGTAATTGATTTTAAGTGTTGTGTGTATATGATTATCAAGATTCCATCTTCCCAATGGTGTTTTCACCTGTTTGCGAGAAGCGGCTTTGAATACTTCGATGATATGTCTGACGTTCATATTATAATTATGTTATGTAAATCATATTTATAATATCTATGCTTTCAATTTTACATATAAATAGGCAAAACGTATTTCAATTCCGTAGTATTAATAGCATTATTGCCAAAATACAAGTCAACAAACATCTTAGTTTTGTCATTACAAAATGATTGAATGATTTTGTTGTATCGTTCCAATAAACTCTCTTTTGAATTCTCGCCGCATAGTCGAATCGCAATTACATGATTCTCAATCAAATACGGAGTATCCATATCAACCAAACAATACGAGAATGTGTAATTTCCTTTTCCATATCCCCGATTCAAAAGTAAAGTGGGTCCTGTGTGTCCGTCTTTCATAATATAATTTTTTTTAGAAGGGTCCTTATAATTAACCAACTCCAACTCATTTGTTTTGATATCTCCACTATAAATAAGACGTGTTTGCGTGTCATCATCCGTCAATATATCTTTACATTGATTCCAAACAACCGTACCTACACTAACATTACATCCGATAGAATACAGCGTAACCGAGTCTTTGTATAAATCCGTGATTAGGTGTATATTCGATGGGGTATTAAAGATGGTATTATTATTGATAGACAAAGTGAATCGTTTGTTGTCGCTTTTATCCTGTTTCTTTTGTAAGATAAAGACAAGTATCTCTTGTTTAGTATCCAAAAAGTTATCATCCAGACAATCAATAATATCTATAATGGCAAAGTTCTCATATATATAGTTTCTAATTTTGGAATAATAAATACAATTGGTAAAGTTATGTGGAAGAACAAATGCCAACACCCCATTGTCATTTAGTTTCTGTAATGCGTGAATAAGAAAAAGAACGAAAATATTAGGGCGTCCATCGATGAGGTCGTAAAATGATTCATCGACGCTGTCCTTTTTGACGACAAAATAAGGCGGATTTCCGATAATCAAATCAAATTTCTTTTCGTTCATGATATCCCATTGTAGGAAATCCCGATGTAAGAGTGATACACCTAAGTTCTCATCAAATTTATCTTGTATTTGTTCGTATATATTTGTATTTTTTTCAATTCCAGTAATATGGACGCACTTAAATGTTTGATGTAGATGATGAATAATTTCACATGAACCACAAGAGGGTTCTAATACGGTGCGGACATGAAAATCCGGGATATTTTGGATACGTTCAATCATAGTGTGAATAATAGAGGGTGGTGTGAAGAAAATTCCGTCTTTCTTCTTCTCTTCGTGAGTGAAACCTTGTGTAATACATTTGGATAAATAGGTAAAATCGGTCATAATCTATTATAATATAGGTCGATAACTTTATATTGTTGTGAAATGTTCTCAATATATAGAAATATGTTTCGTGTAGTAAATCTAAATAATAATTCACAATTTATTATTTAGTCCAGTTGTGCTTTCTTGTCAATCGTGACTTCTCTCATAACATTTCGCATTACCTTATCTTCAAACAATTTCGTTTCGTCTTGTCCGCACCCTCCTAATGTGGATTGCATATAGGTAAAGAATTTTTCGTAGTTCTCTGTTCCCATTGTATTTACATCCGGCGTGTTTTCCATCCATACAGTAGTCATTTTATGGTTTTTATTAGCGATTCGTTTCACTGCTTTTCTGAGTTCAACTTTGTCTTCGTCCTTCTCCCATTTTTCGCTACCTTTGATGTAGATAGTTTCGCGTTTCAGGTCGGTACAATGGAGGGGTCTGTCATAGAGTTCCATAGCATTTATACATTTCACTATGGTATTGGAAATCCCTTCTACAAACCCCAATTCGCCAGTTTGTACGTAGTCTTCCAGTGATATATTCATAGAACTAACGAAATCCTTTAATGACATTGCGTCTTTACACTTCTCGTTTAAGAAGACATTGAGATTAAACTTGTTATTACAGTTTGTATTGTTCGTAGTATGATTACCGCCCATATTTTTAGACATCTCCATCATCTGTTTGTTTTGGTCTATTACCAATTGCTTGAAATCGCGGTTTTCTTTTACTAATTCCAATATGGTATTTGTTAACATTTCATTAGACGATGTTAACATTTCAAATTTGTCATGATTGGTTGACGATGACGTAGTAGTATCATGTGTTTCAGACAAATCTACGTTACATGTTTTACGATGAGCGAATAACCCCTGTCTATATTTATACTTTTTTCCACATTCGCATATATAGCCATACGAACATTGTTGAACTATATTGTCATTTGACGTCATTTGTATATGTTTTGTAGTAAGTAAATGTCTGTCATATTGTGATTTTCTACTGGTATGATAGTCACAATCTTTACATATAAATTTAGGTGAACTTTTTGGACCCATAGATGTCATTATTTAGTTCTATTTAAAATGACACCTAAAGTTCTAAGTCCTTTTCAGCGTAATATACTTAAATATTTTATGGTAACAAAAAAATACAATAAAATATGAAAAACAGAGCATAATGGTAAGAAGTCATATTTTTAAACCCTATTTAAAATTCTCCATTGAGAAAATGAAAATTGGACATTTATTTTATGTCCAATTTTTCAAATCGTAGCCATTTCTTTTTCGTGTTTTTTCAGCGTAAAATTATTTAATTCTTTTCATACATTCCATTATTAGTTTATTTTGTTCTATTATTATAAGACCATAATGTTATACAAAAGCCAAAGACCGAAGTAAAGTAAAGAGACCAAGCATAAAGAGAATTCCATGAATTCCGAAGATGGCTTGTGATATGCGTAGATTTCCATTAAGTTCATCCCCGAGGTCTTGTTTTTTGATAAAGGCGACAATATCTTGATATAAGAAGTAATTGAGAATGAAAGCAACCAAAAGGAATGCGATACTGACCGCAATAAGCATGGTATCATAAATGGGTGCATTACCGCGATAGACCCGTGAATAGGCTAATGACCCATACGACAATGTGGTGTATAGTCCAACATTACGTAGAGTAGTATGAAAGTACATAGAGAACTTATGTAAATCGGTTTGAGACATAGCTATATACATAATAGAAACAAAAAAAGAATATAACAAGCTTCATGAATATTTTTTCCATGTAAAGCAACATAAGTAACGACACCGATAATATCCATTGATATGTCTGTCGGGTTGTTCGAGTAATTCAATTACGGAGACCATTCGTTTTGCGTTAAAAGACCATTCCATTCCATTTTGTATAATACTTACAAAATGGAATAACTCAAGATTATAATCCAAGAAAGAAACAAGAATTAATTTGAAGACAAGACAATGTATCTTTTCAGTCTAAATGGAGTAACCCGTGGGTTGTAAAATACATAAACAATTTTTTTATGTATTATTTTTATGCGTCATTCGAGTCAGAATCTTGTTTATTATCATCATTTTCATCCCCGCTGTCATTTTGTTGAACGTCAATCTCATATTGGATATTATTCTTAGCATATACAATGGTCCTTAGCATTCGTACGAGCATTTTATTTTCTTCAATAAGTTTGGTATTTTGGTCGATAACATTTTGTGTATGTCTATGATGATGTGAAAGAACTTGTGTCAATACAGTTTTGAGTAGTGTTTCAATGACAAGTGTATTAACGGTAACATTTTCCCCTTCAAGTGGTTCATGTGGTGGAAGCTTCCCTCCTGATTTCATAAATTCTTGTAAATCATTTTTCATATCATTATCAACTTGAGCCAAGTATTCTGCGTCTGGTGCGAGATGTCTACTCAGGCGTGGTTTTTCTGAACCATCATCATCATCATGTACGTTAAGCTGAACGTTATCAGATTGTTCTTCGGTAGTCGTATCTTTACGATGTTCGGGTATACATGCGCTAACGTGTTTGATATATGGATTTTTCGTTTTATATTTTTTACCACATTTACATACAAATAGTTTTGACTCAGATGTAGACATTATTGTTAATATAAAATAGGAATTCATTTTTATATTATTTATAGATAATATTAATAATACACGGATAATGCTAATAAAAAATATGTAAATATCCGAATAACATAAATAGTTATACATGATGTGACGGTGGTGGGTAATCAGGTGTTGTTGAACGATAAAGTTGTGGCGGCGGTGGGTAATCGGGTGTTGTTGAACGGTAAAGTGGTGGGGGCGGTGGGTAATCAGGTGACGGTGGACGTGACAACTCTTCAATATCACATATACTGACATCAATACTCATACAATTGTTATAGTCAAATCCTTTCCCAGCTCTATCATATATAATATGGTTGTTTATAGTTTGTTTATATTTCGTAGGAGGTAGGAGTCCTCTTTTGAGTATATTCGCCCACGAATTAAGTGATTGTATGATAGGTTGATTATGAGTTTCTGTATCCGGTTGTTTTTTTGAAAAATGCGGACAATATTTAACCCAATGTCCTTTTTCTTTACAATAAGTACAAATGGTATTTAAAATAACCGGGCATACAATATTACCATCTTTTCCAGGTTTATCCCGGGTCCAATGATTCGTATATTCCCAGTAAGATTTCCCTGCTTTATGACAAGTTCTACAATAAGGTGCGTTTGACATGTATAAATTGGTAAATATGGTAAAATAACGAATAAAAATCAATTTTTAAGAATATGGGTCAACCCCATTTTCTTGTAGTGTGTATATAAGGAATGCGATTTTGACTGGGTCAAATCCTTGTCCTTGTAATGGAGCTCCATAAATACGTATATAATAATTGAATACAGGTGCTAATTGGAAGCTTTGTGTAAGTGTCATATTATTCGTAGACATGGATGATTGTATGGATGTAACATTTTTATCAGATAAAATATCAGCAATCTGTTTTTGTAAATCGGCTTTATCAAGTTGTAATAACAGATTGTCTCCATATAAAGATAGTGAATTAAACGCTCCACGTAACGTGTCTTCTGCGATTTGTAATAACAATAGAACAGATGCGTTAGTGGTTTTAGAACGCATATCTTGAACTTCTTTTACAAGATTTGTATATTGAGAATAGTCTGTGGGTATAGCTTCGTAGGTTTGGTTTGCGATTTTACTACTATAATCCGTCTGTATAAGTCGAATAATATCCATATAATATTGCGTTAAGAAATCAAGTTCTTGTGAAGTTCCAGTTCCAATAGTTTGAACTGCAGTAGCAAAAGAAATCGGATTAATTAGAGAACGTGTATTGGAGAACACCGTGTTATTTGTGAATAGTGATTTGCTGTATGCGCTCATATTATATAATTATTATACATAAAATCAGTTGGTATAACGTATCATACATATCATCTTTTTATTTCCGGAGAGTCTATTTTGAGAAGTGCCCCCAATAACATCGCTTTTAAATAGCATTTTGGTAAGCTTAGTATCAACTTCATATCCGTTACTCTGTAAATAGGAGAAAATGGAAGGTATATCATCGTTACCCATGAAATGTTCTGTGTTTTTAACCGAAGAAATAGAACCCGCACTATTTTTCGGATAGCGTAACAGTACGTGTACACAATTGGAAGGGTTAGATGATATAGAATTTAGTTGTTGAAAGGGTGAAAGTTTGGATGTAGATGTGGTGGTGACAAGATTCGCAAGAGGTCCATCTGGCATGGAACTAAGCGTAATCACATTATGGTAGGTTTTATGAAAATTATTAAGAAAAGGTTCTAAATAAAGGATACAATGACTATTATAGTTATCAAACGGACTTTCCATATAGAATAAAGTAATAGATAGTTTCAAAATAAATATAAAGAGAAGTCAATATAATATATTGACAATGGAGCATTGTGCGATGAGATTGTCATGGGTTGTGGAATAATATTCCATAAGAGAAAGCTTCTGTAGCTCAGTTGGGAGAGCATACGACTGTTAATCGTGAGGTCGGGCGATCGAAACGCCCCGGAAGCGTATTATATTTCAATGATTTATTGAAATGTAAAAAATTGAAAACTTTATTGCCATAAAAGTAGAAGTAATCATTAATAACAACCCCATAAAAGTAACAATTATGTCAAAGGTATTTGAAGTAAGTTCTGTAGTTCCTACCCAAAAGGATATTATAAACGAAACAAAAAATCAGTATAACAATTTGAAATTACAGACAAATCGTTATAAGTTCGCCAAGGAAGTGACAGATATGCTATCCGATTTCGCGAAGCTTCATCAGTATGATGGAAGTAAGGATTATAAAGAAGCTTGGAATAATTGGATAAAAGAAGAAGAGGTAGGTAATAAGCTGGAAGATGAAAAAAGTCGTTTAATAAAAATGGGAATGACAGACGACGTGATGAGTCGTTTATATAAGAGTTCGCGTTATTATTATCGTAAGAAATCCAACAATCTGAATGTGGAACCAAAAGAACGTAAGAAGTACGTGGGTTTTCCAGCCGACATTCTACGTACAATGGACGCACAGATTATTCGTGAAATAAACGGAAGTATTGATGTAATTGAAAATGATAAAATAGTAAGTCGGTTTACACCAGCGAATAGTTTTGAATTATATTTGAAAGAAAACCCCGAAAGTGTGAATGATTTATTGAGTGAATCCAGTGGAAGTGCGGAGGAGCGTCGTATTGAGACAACTGCGGCAGTAAACCGTTTAAAGAAGACATATAAGAATCGTTTTTATAAGATTAAAGTACAAATAGAAGAAGAGGATACAAAGTAAACCAAAATTCACATATTAATAAAACCGCATAAACAAAAATAAAAAGAATGTGACGTTCTTTTTTATTGTAGAGTAGTAATATATAAATGGCAGAACCTAAGGTAGAATTAATAAACCAAGGGAGTTATGGTTGTATATTTAGACCCGGATTTAATTGTAAAGGAAAGCCAATAAAAAATAAACAAAATAAACAATATATAACAAAAGTTCAGAAAAGTGCGAATACGTCACAACGTGAAACCCGATTAGGTAAAATAATAAAGAAGATAGATAACCATGAAGATTATTTTGCGCCAATTTTAACAAATTGTGAAATATCATTAGCAAGAATGAATAATGATAAAATAAAGCGTTGTGATTTTATCGAAGATGACGAAAAGTTATACGAGACAAACAAATTAAGATATGTAGGAAAAAATACATTGGCAACATATATTTTGAATGTAGTAGAAGATACACCAAAACGATTGTTTCGTGTCTTATTGGATACTCATATACATTTATTAAAAGGATTCGACCAATTATTATCGGCAGGAATAGTTCATTTGGACGTAAAAGAGAACAATGTAATGATTGATGACAATACGAAATCACCCATAATAATTGATTTTGGATTATCATCAGAGATAACGGCATTGAATACAAAAAAATACCGCGATGTGTTCTTTGTGTATGGTCCAGATTACTCTCCATGGTGTATAGATATTTGTATGTTGACATACATGGCAAACGAATTAAAGACGGAAATAATCCCTCCTGGTATGTTGGGGTTTGTGGGGTTTGAAAAAAATAAAACCGAAAATTGGTTAGATGGAATGGTAACAAATGAGAAAATAACAAAAGTAATAAACGATTTCATAACAAAGAACCATACTATGATCGATTTATTAAGTGAATCTCAACGAAAGATTTATAAAAATACATTAGATGAATATTTTGGAAGATTCATAGGTAAGACCTGGAAAGATGTAGCGGATGAGTTAGAAAAGAATGTATCATCATGGGATTGTTATGCGGTATCTGTAATGTATTCATACATAATACGCGATTTGGAATTAAACAATGTAGATATGAAGATTCCTTCATGGACTTCGTATAGAAAAACATTAGAAGATGCGATATTGTCAGCTCCAGATAAACGACCAAATAGTAAAGAAATGATAGATAATATAGAGAAATTATTTACAAATGTAAGCAATAATGAGAGTAAAGATATGATGAAGATAATGGATAATATAATGATAAGTAAAGAAAAGAAAATGAATATTCGTACGAATATGATAACCACAAAACAGAAAGTTTTACAAAGGGAAACAAAAATATACGACGCAAAGAATTAGGTCAAAGCGTAAATGATAACAATATAATGTTATTATCATTTTAATATCAAAAAATTTACATACATATAAGGTCATTTACATATTTATCGAATATATCATATTGATATGAATTAAGTTCATATTGTATATTGGTATATGGCGTGTATATAGAAGATTGTTTTGGATTATATAGTTGAGAAATCAAATGTGGAGAATACCCAGACAATAAATTGGCTTTGTTTTGTTCTGGAAGACATGGGAGTATAGTGTCTTCATATTTAGATAGATTCCAGAACGAGATATATGGTACCGAAGGAGTGTAGGATGATAAAGTAGTCATAATAGTGTCATATAGAATTGTATCTGGGGATAGTTGTTCGGTGTACGTGGATAAAACTACAAAATGTAGATTTTTGATGTCGTCAGTGAATGTATTTCCGATAAGACCAAACGTATTGATGTAGGATGTTTTGGTAGAATATACAGAAGAAATAATATCTAAAACCCGTTTTACTTTATGAACGAACAGCATATCATCTTCAAATTGAATCCATACGGGATTATTATCTATAATCATAATTCTATTTTGAATAGAACTATGTAGAGAAATGAGAATAGCGTATCCTATCGCTGCGTACAATGGTTCATCGTCATATTTTCTCATAGAAGAAGAAATATCAATAATAGGTATCATATATTCTGTTTGTGTATGGGTTGTGATGTTTTCCAAATACTTCCACTGTTTGTTGAGAATATGAAATGGTGGATTAGAGTCATTCTTATAATTTCGAATAATAGAAATCGCTTGTTTTACGTAATAAGAAATAGGTAACGAGGATGACGTATTATATTTGACGCTATTGGCATGTACGTTGTGTAGTGAATATTTGGATTCAAGATGATTAATAATTTGTTTGCTACATTCGAGTTTATCATTGTCATCTGAGTCATAATACGAAACATTACTATATTTAGAATGAGCGCATAGAGGTATGGTATGTGGTTCAATAAGTAGTCTTCGGTTTGCACATAACTTAATTTCAAGTGTATCAAGTGCTTTATTTAAAAACGACACATTTTTTCTATATAACTGTTTGTATTTATTATGCGCTTTAATTTGTGAATCATAACTGGATGCGGATTTAATAATATATGGATATTGTGTTTTGCCCCAATGGTTAGCTAACAAATCAAAAAGCCATCCAAATTTTTTATTCTCTCGCGGAATCCATTTCGCAACATGTGATATATATCGTCCATTCATTGCGTTTTCGGAAAATTTCCATGCGTTGAGGTCTTCTTTGAGTTGTGTATTAACAAGCTCAATACAAATTTCAATCAGAGAGTCATCTGCACCATGGCGGCTATGTTGTTTGACAAACCCACATAAATATTTCATATCTCTCCACGAGCCATATGTATACGGTTGAATCCCGGTATTTTTAACAAACCGATGTAACATATAAATTGCCAAACTCGGAAAGAATTTATATAATTTCCAAATCATCATATACGCAATATCATGTTGTCCTTTTCCGTGACGAATGTCTCTTGTATTCGCGATTAGTTTATAAACCGAAGTTAAATAAGGTAGGGTGGCATCCATATCATTATGGAGTTGTTTTTTGATAACAGACAGTAGCGTTTCGTACCGATTGGAAAAAGAATTGAAATCGTTATATTTTTGAAACCGCACAGAATGAAAATAAAAGAACACAAGTTCGTCGCGAAAAAAGGATGAATAATCGTATTTATTTTCCATTATTGGAAAGTTATCGTTATCCATAATAGTAAATGATACAGGTAAATATAATACAATAAAAATATTTATATCATTTACAATTGAATAATTCGAGAACATTGTCCTACTTATGGAAATTTGGCATGATTTCGTCGTGTTTTCGTGTGTTTATTTCGTATACTTCGGTAGGACTCATTCAGGTCTGTATTTATCTTTACTTTTTTAGTATGTGATGATTTTGTATTTTTACCGTTGTTATTTTTAAGGATAGATTTCGCGGTACGATTATTGGACGTAGAGACGAACTCTTGATACACAAGAAAGATAGAGTTTAATTTATGAAAAATAAAAATGGAGGTAGGAACATGTATATCATCAATATACGGATGTATTTTGAAGAAGTTATGGTCGGTCGTTGTTGTCTCTGCTTTCGAATAAGACTGTATATGTTCTGGTTCTAATGTGACAAAAAAGGAAGCAATGTCAAGAAGTTTATATTGACGTTTACTTTGTTGACCTAAGTGTTCTTTGTTTTGTTTAATGATAGACATAAGTGTATTTTTGGGTACATACTTATAGTTGTTTATAGTGTCATGTGTTGAAAGTGTAATATCCAAATTAATAATTTTATCAATATGTTTATCATTATTAACAAATATAGAATGTACTGAAATAGAATCCATACATTCTTTACAATAATTTTGAGTTATATCTTGTATTTTCTGTAGTTCATGTACCCAAGTTTCATCTAAACGTTCATGTGACGACATTATTTTTAATACACAAATAAAAAAAACTACCAACTTAAACCAATTATCCAATTACACATCTTCTCATTCAACCCATTTATTTGTATACAGTTCTAATTTGGTCGCTTCCAAAAACATGTCCTGAATTGGTCAGATCAGTATAGCATATTTCAAATTGATTATTGTAAGACCAATTATAATCATAGCATAAAATTAAATTTGGTTGTTTATCAAATGCAAACTCAAAATAAAAACTGGTATCAACGGGTGATACATATGTATTCATTATAATATCTTTTTTTTTATCAATAACGGGTGTAATTATACTATATCGGTTGTCGTATTTATGGATTACAGTTACAAATTTATGGTAATCTATGTGATTTTTATTTTTATTTTTATATTTGATACGTCCATCATACTCAAATATTATATTTTTTAATTCATATGGAAGTTTTTTAAACAAATTATTTTGATTATTCATTGTATTAGTAATGAATAATCACTTTATATTATTACTTGAGTGATGTAAACTAAAAACGGTGAAAACAAGTTAAAGAAGTACGCATATATATTATGTTTCGAAACAGCAATAAAACCTCGTATGTAACGGTATATAAAAAATTAATGACTAATTTCTTTCTAAGAATGTTATTCGAAACAGCAATTCACATAGTGGATTTTGGGGGGTTGGAGTCTTTTATAAAATTGATTTTTCAACTTTATAAAAATAGGAAACAAGAGAATGCCAAGTACAACAATATGTATACCGCGCGTAGAAGCAACTATGTCTTGTAATTACATTGAAGACATTATTCGTAGTATGAAAATCGGAATGATTGAAACAATAAAGGAGATTCCTTTACATAAAGACATTCATTATAAGCGAGTAATTCTAAAAATTAAATGGGACACAAGAAATAAAAAAACAAATCAGATTTTGACAAGTATAAAAGATAAAGGTTCGGTAAACTTAGTTTATGACATGCCTTGGTATTGGAAAGTATTACCTGCGCGATAACATTATCGAATGGGTAATATAATTTCTCTAAGTGTTGGTGAAAGTTGCTGCAATAAGTCATCTATATAATCCTGACTACTATCTGTTTTATTCCAATAAAAACATAATAAACAAAACCACCACCTGTTTTGTTTTTTTTCAGCCGACGATATTTCCCTATAGAATATAGCATCTATAATAGAATATGCGTTTTGTAATTCGATTAGTTCATTCGTAATTATGCTTTTAAACCGAAATAATTTATTTAATCTTGCGTCTTCTTTTGTTTGATGTTCATGTTCCACATTATTATTATCAAGATGGCTATTTGTAGATGTTTTGATATATTGGATTTGTTTCTTTTTGTCAGTTCTGTATTGAATATATGAGATTTCATTTTTGACATTACGTAACTTTTCAATCGTACATCGTTTTAATAATTCGATTTTTTTAATAAATGAGAAAATATTGACATGTGAAATAATAGGAAATAGTAATTTTATTTCTGGTAATATTAACGTCTGACTAATAAGTTTATATTCTGAAATTTTATCCTCAGTTTCATTAAATTTGGATATGATTAACTGGGAAATATCTTTTTCTTTTTTCATGATCATAATTTTGGTAGATGCTAATTCTAATTCGGTTTCTGAATTGTCAAATAAGGAGGCTAATATAAGATATTTCTCAGATAGAGTCTCTAATTTAAAGAATCCAACCATAGAAATAAATAATGTAACAATACCATTTAACCCAGCAACGATGTTTGTATTGACCGTATCACATTCAAGGAATGGGGAAATAAATGTAACAGCCGCTGCGATAATAAGCGCAGGACACATTAAAAGATAAAGTTTTTGTTGAGTAATATTTCTGGATTGTGCGTATAGATTTTTTTGCCCCCTTACAAAAGTGGTTAATATATCAAGTTCATTCGAATAACTATCAACGGGTGAATTAGAATAGTATTTTTTTACATATTTTTCAATATCGGTTGTGTTTAGTTTTGCGTATTTATTTTTAATCGCATTTGATTTGAAGTTTTTCATTAATCTGGGGTTACTTACACCCTCATCGTCGCTATTATTATTACTATTCGAGTTACTATTACTATTCGAGTTACTATCTGACATGATCGGACTATTTCCTTCTGAATTTTGTATAAATAACGATTCTGTATTATGTAGATTATCAAGGTCTCTGTTAGATAATGTAACGAAATGATTATCTGTATAGGTATCAATCGAACCTTCTTCTTCAATATTTGTTTGCTGAAGTGGAAAGTCACTATTCACCCTAATCATAATAGGGGCTTCAATGTCTTTTATTTCTGTACCACTACTATTGCTCCCTTCTGAACTGCTATTTGTGTCATTATATGTGGGATACATACTTGTCTTATGAAACGGTACACTTGTAGTAGGTTGTTCTATATTGGATGTATCTATATTCATAATATGATTATGAACAGAAAAAATTATGAAAAATCAAACTAAAAATTGATTAATTCCAACTATACTATGAGAACATTAACAATAAAATATAATGCCAACCGCAGTAGCCCCAGAAACCCGTGTATATAGAAAGCAATTACGAGCATTTGAACGAAATTTACGTAATCGAATCTTGACAAGTCGTTTTTCAACATCAACCTGGAACGAAAATGAACTTTACAGAAAGAAACATAGTAATATAGGATGTATCTATTGTTGTCCTGATCCTATATCTAAATCAATAATGACAGATACAAATTTATTTATATTGGAAATGAATAACGATACAAATAAAATAATTGGTGTGGGATTAATCCGCAACCAATATGTAAATGGTAAGTTGAATGTATATTCTAAAGGTAATTACAATCGGTATACATATGTAGGTCGAAAACGTATTGACCGTAGTGAAATGAATGAAGAAGAAGATTTAGTAATGAAAATATTTGATATATTATGCTTTCGTGGAAATAAACATATGAAGCGCGGACAAGGATTAAAGAGTTTTCCAACTGAATTGTTATTTACATTGTTTAAAAAGGTAGATTTGGTAAAATACATAGGGAACATGTTTAAAGACCGATTAATGAACTCTTCCAAAGAAACAAATAAATAACACGAATAGTATATAGAAGTTGTGTTTATAAATATATATGATGAATAATACAAAGAAAGACCCCCCACAAACTAAAAACATGTATGATGTAAACAGTTATACGGATAGAGAATTGCTTGATATATTAGACTTAACAAACCCATCAGACCGTGAATTAGAAGCAAAAATCATTTTTTTAATCAACAAATATAAAAATATGCAAAATGATTCGGGTGACGAGCTGACAATATTTTTTGAAAATATATACTCCCATTTCTTTGAAACGAGCGATGATGATGAAAGTATATTAGAAGGGATGGATGAGATAGGCGACCAATTAACAAAAGATGAGTATGAAGAAGTAATGACACAACAAAATACCAGTGAAGACATAATAAATACCCTAAAGTCTGAAGACCCAAAAGGATATTTGGAGACAAGTCAAGCTAAGATGGATAAAGTAACAAATTATACAAAAGAATTAGAACATGCGAAAGGAAATTTAAATCCCCTACTACAACAAACTGTAAAACGAATTGTTACTATAGACAGTCAATATAGACAAGATAAGCGTAGTGCCCCTACAGATTTTACATTGAATTTATCTGAGCCATTAAAAGATGTGGTATCTATAAAACTATATTCTGTAGAAATACCTTATGTTTGGTGGACTATAAATTCAAGTTTTGGGAGTAACTTTTTCATATTAAAAGGTAATGTTCCTGGAATAGATAACGGTAATCATGATTATCAGATAGAAATAACCCCAGGTAATTACAGTCCAAGTGAATTATCTCAAGCGATTAATACCAGCATAACTGTTATAAAAAATATATCAACCGACGTAGATTTTGGAACAACCGGAATGGAATATAATCCGTACAGTTCATTAATTACAACAAATACTGAAATATATAAACAATATAATGAAACCAGTTATTATTTGCGTTTTCCGGGTTGGACGACTCCGGAACCACCAGACGATATAAACTATTATACTGAGCGTTCCAAAAGTATACCGGGTTTCTTGGGGTTTAAAGAGGACACCTATAATTTTATTAGTTTGTTCGGAGAAAATGCGTTACCATTAACCGCCAATACGAATGACACATTTAAATATTTAATTACGAGTGCGAATAATTCATTTACAGTAGAAAAGTTTGTTAGAGTACCAGGTAGTACGGCTGAAATAATTGATTTATCCATAGTAGTAACGTTGTCATTAACGAGTGGAAATTCATATACTCGGTCTGTTATTTACGCAAACTTAAATAAAGTGATTTCGGAAAATCAATATTTAAATGATGAATCAAAAATAGAACGAATCGACAAGGATACGAATTCCTATTTTAAGATGTCTATAAAGGCAAATCGTCTTACAACAAATAATATACCTAATTCGAAGATACGTATTATTTTCCCAAATGAGACCATAACAAATGACACTCCACAGCTCATTTGGACGGGAACTACGTCATGTTTTAAATTTATTAATAAAGAAACTATAATCAATGATATATTATCAGAAGTATCTCCGTTGGTTCAACAAACCGACCAATTTCAAGTGACAACATCTCCGTATATTTACTTGAAGAATATAGAATCGGGATATGATATTAGTAGTAATGACTATCGTATTGATATACCGAATTCAGATACGTTATATAATGTAAATTTCTATATTCAGGAAATAAATAACCGTATAATGGACGCAAGTAATGGAGAAATTTTAAGTTCAACGAATACGTACTTAGACCCTTTTGGTCGTTTTCATATGCAATTTGATATTTTACGAACAATTACAACTGGGAAATATAAAATAGATTTTTCGGGCACTATATTTCAGACGTTAATGGGACTGAACCAATATTACGAATTAGATGAAGGTATAAATATTATTGATACAAGTTTTGGATATTTGAATAGTTATGTTCTGCCTACTGATAAATTACTGACGGTTTCCGCAAAAAACAAGGACAATTATGTGGGAAGTGACCTAAGTTATACATTATATTCAAGTAATACGAATGGAATCATAAGTAGTGGTACATTATTCAAAGAAATAAACAATTTGTTTGAGAATTTTCAAGATGAAACGAATCAATATATATTTGCGGGTTCTTCTTTGGGTATAAATGTTACAGATGAAAATGTAGTAGAAGCCAAATTAACATTAAATATAAATAAGCAATTAAGTGAAGGAACCTACTCGGTCCAATTCTTAGAGGATGTCAGTTATGCTATTACAAATACAATTTTTCAACTCGAACAAGGAGATAGTATAGATATTGGAGGGGAGACACTCCCCTATGTAAAATATGATAGTGAAACGGATACTACAGTATTAGTGAATGATGAAGACAGTTTAAATATAGGTATTTTACGTGATAAGGGTTTCTTGGGAACAGCTGAATTGACCGCGATAACGAATGACGCAATGGAATATACTATGAATATAGAAAACACCGCATCGTATACAATAGATTCCCCCTATTTGATGTATATTTCAGTCGCAACACCGGATATAATCGACCCGGATTATGGACGTTCCGCATTATATAATTCACCCATTCCATATGGTTATTTGATACCAGCGCCAACCGATTTGTCCCATAATAATTTGACTGAACTACAAACCGCAATCAATGCTGAATTCAGCCGATTTCCAGATTTAATTGGAAGCAACGTAGAGATTATAGAAAACGCAGACGGAATAACGGCAACCATTAAATTGTCATTACTAATACAACAGCGATATTATTTTAATAGTTGGAATAAACATGTAAACATAGACCACGCTATGATAGACAACGAATTCCCATTATTGAATAGCCAAATCCCTTCTGTATATGACGTGAATCGTCAATTTACAGATATATCATTTTCAGATACAGATGAAAATGGAAATACTGTGTTAGGTATTAAAAGTAATAGTTATATCCAACAGAATTTAATTACGTTAACCGAAGAAACAAACAAAATAGAAATAATAGCGTACGAAGAAGGGGTAGTAGCCCCAGAAAATAATATTACCATAGAATTGCCTATAAAATCAGGGAATGATGATATACGCTACACACGTGATATGTTGTTAGCAGCCATAAATAATAGTTTTGTAGGAACAGCCGCATCAGAATCGTCGGTTACTGTAACTACAGTAGAAGGTACTGAATATGTCAGCTTCCGTACAACGGTGAATAAGGAATATCGAGCGAAAGACTACCGAATATCGTTTTTTGACCCCTACAGTTTTGTAAAGTGTTATCAAGGGGTTAGTAGTGTTCGTAATACAACCTGGGATAGTACGTTGGGATGGATATTAGGTTATCGTGAGTTTACTGTATACAATCTATCTAATTATGAAAGTACTGAAGGTTCATCTGTAATTAGTATAATTGCGGATACAGGAATTAGTACAGAGTTATTTAATTATTTTATGTTATGTATAGACGATTATAATCAAAGTCATTTAAATGATGGATTGGTAACAATCACTTCACGAGATACTGGAACACCATTACCGTCGTATGCGTTAAGAACAAATTTTGTATGTGACCCTATAACCGGAGAAAAAGTATACAACACCCAAACAAAAGTAAACAATAATAAACTAACTGAGAAGCAAGTTCAAGCATTAACCGCACAAGCAAACTCATCGTCGTCTGAAACGAACTTAACTACCGGTAATGTGAACTCAAAAGTGTATGGTTCTACACCATTTGTAAGTGATGTATTCGGTGTAATTCCTCTCAAACTTAGCGGTAGGAGTAATGGTGAAACAATTGTAGAATTTGGCGGAACATTACAAAATCAGGAACGTCAATATTTTGGACCTGTCAATCTACGGCGAATGAGCGTAAAACTGGTGAGTGACCGCGGAAATGTGGTGGATTTTAACAATGCGAATTGGTCGTTTTCTTTAATATGCGAACAATTATACAAACCATCACAGGTATAAATAGAAGAAACAATTTGTAATGATATTATAATAAGTTCACTACAAATGTCCGAGTATGAAAATGGAAATAAAATAATAAAAATGTTGGATACGGTTGGATTTTTGGGTCCATTTATATTATTAGGTATAGGTATATGGCAATTATGGGGGAATCATGGTTTTTGGTGTGCGTATTTAGTTGTATTTGTGATGAATTCTGTTATTAACAAAATAGCAAAGGTAATTGTGAAACAGCCAAGACCTAATGATGGTGAAAGTATAATGAATGAGAACTATACAGGTGCTGAAATGTATGGAATGCCGTCGGCTCACGCTCAGTCCGTATTTTCATCGCTAACATTTTTATATTTAGTCAAAGAATCGCCAGCATGGTTAATTGGTGAATTATTTATTGCTGGTTTAACTGTCTATCAACGTTGGAAATATAGACGGCATACGATGGAACAATTAGGTGTAGGGGCTATATTGGGAATGGTTGTAGCCTATGGTGGGTATTACATGACAAAACAATATTTACAAGAAAATACACTTATCCAAAACGAAGAATTATAACGAGCCGGTATTGAAAGACAAAATATCGTATATATGTATATAGTGTTTGAATAAAATGTCTCAAAGCGATTATTTAAAATATAAGCGTGTGTCTACACGTCTTCGCGTGGATAATGATACGACAAAACAACCGCCAGTATTTGCGTCAACCACATTAACACAGAATCAACAATATGCTCTTTCAAATAGTATAACAAATACAAAACCAAGATATAATCAACTGGTTCCTTCTGGGCGCCAACCGGTTTTTTCCATGGAGAAGGCTGTAACGAATTGTCCTACGTTTCCAGTATGTAAGGATACAAATACGCGAACAAACCGTGTTCCAATGACGTGTAGAGCAGACCCTTCGGTGCCTACACCTGAGCCATTGAATATTTGGAATCGTGGGTGGGATAGTAGTGTAAGTGCAAGCGCAAATCTGAAAACCGGATGTAAATGTGCTTTACATAGAAGTCATACAGACGGAAATATTTGTAGTTGTAAATTGGGTGCGTTTGGTATTGTGCGTTAGAAAAAATACATTTTATAATTTCATTAGGATATGAAATGTATTGTATTATGTGAATGCATAAAAATTATGGATTGGATTGTTCCAGTTCATTGACTCTTTTTTTGAGTTGTTGGATTTCATGAATGAGGACCCCAATAAGCCCGATATAATTCACCGCTTGATTATGTTCCCCATCCTTTTCGCCTTTTACTAAGAAGGGGAATTTTTCTTGTACTTCATGGGCGATTAACCCTATATCTTGTTTGTTATGGATAGTATTTGTATATGTAACTGGTCTCAAATTATCAATGTTATACGATGTATCTGATATAGGAATAACGTTTTCTTTGATACGATAATCTGATGTTGCGTTAAACGCGTCAGCCTCGCAATTACCTGGAATTTTTACGGTTTCATATGACGTTCCCAACATGATTTGATTGTGTGCTGTGATTTTTGCATTACGTCCTAATGCTGTAGAATTACTATAATTAGTAGTAGAGCTGAACCCTGTGTTGCTTCCGATAAATATATTTGACCAACCTGTCGTACAATTTGAACCACTATTAACTCCTATTGCCGTATTTTCATAGCCATCTGTGTTAGCCATTAACGCATTTGTCCCGACCGCAGTATTAACATAGCCATCTGTGTTAGCCATTAACGCATCTGTCCCGACCGCAGTATTAGTCCCAATATTCCCCCCGCCTTTACCCACGGTAAGTGAATTGATACTTGTCACATTCAACGCATTAATTTCAATAGGTATCGTGGGACTAATTTTAAAAGTTCTTACAACATTAGAGTTCGATGCTCCCCCAATAACGGTTGAGCCATCGGCACTTAGTGCCACGTACTTACCGAAATAACCGGAAACTATAGTCCCATCAATAGTTGGACCGATCGGAGACCATCCCAAAGTGGTAGTCGTGTCTCGTTGATAAACATAAACCGCTCCAGCGCCTGACACCGTGGAAGAGGGACGGGCCCACTGCGAAAAAGCGATACGCGAGCCATCGGCACTTATTGATACAGTTGAACCAATATAGTGAACATATGAACCTATTATTGTGTGGCGGTCAATAGCTTGTCCGAGCGGATCCCAAGTAGAAGTATCATCGTTATATTGATAAACCTTAATGTACCCTATAGCACTATTGTTCATTGCCCCAATAGCAACAATCGAGCCATCAGAACTTAGTGACACAGACCCACCGGACAAGCTATATGTCGTTTCCCCGTCAATATCTTGTCCTAATCGGTTCCATCCGACCGGACCGAAATCAGAAGAATCTTGGTCGGTAACCGGATCGATTTTATTAGAGTTATATTGATAAACCCGAACATGACCTCTATCATCACTACTGGTACCAGTAGTTCCGTCATTATATTTTGCCCCAATAGCAACGGTTAAGCCATCAGAACTTAGTGACACAGATTGACCGGATTCTCCAGAACCGGACTGGTCACTAGTATTTTCCCCGTCAATATCCCCGCCTAATTTCGTCCAACCATCATTCACACTCGAATATTCATAAACCCGAACAATACCTCGGTTAATAGAAGTACCTTTAAGTCCCCCAATAGCAACAATCGAGCCATCAGAACTTAGTGAGACAGATTTACCCATAAAATCAGAATATTCCCCGACAATATCCGTTCCAACCTGATTCCAAGTGGAAGTACCATTATATTCATAAACCCGGACACGACCTCTCGCCTCGCTATAAAAATCTTCTCCAATAGCAACGGTTAAGCCATCCGCACTTAGTGACACAGATCTACCGGAATAATGATTAGTGGTATATCCAACGAGATCTACACCAAGCTGAGCCCAAGTAGAAGTAGTACTATTATATTGATATATTTGAACTCTACCTTGATTACTATTATATTTATACTCCCCCAACGCAATAATCGTACCATCTTGATTTATTGATACACGTATGTCGTAATTACTACCACTAATCGTTTGTCCGAGTTGATTTATGTAATATATTAGTTCACCCGGAGAAATCGTAGAACCACTAATGTCTATTCCATTAGTAAACGATTTGATACCAGTGATGGTTTGGTCGGATGTTAGGTCGACACCAACAGTGAGCGCATTTGAGACAAATTTGGTAGTCGCTATTTGATTGGACTCATCGCCAAATGAAGCGGTCGGTGCGTAAGGAGTTCCATTCAGTGAAATATCACCCGGAACCACGATGGTTTCAGATGACCTTCCCAAGACAATTTGATTGGACGCAGTTATTGAAGCCCCATAACCAATTGCGGTAGAATCGTTATATGTGCCATCATTCGTAGTTGTATCAGAACCGATATATGTATTTCGACTACCCGAAGTATTAGAGTCTCCGGCGTAGAATCCAACCGCAATATTATTGGAGCCCTCAGTGTTAGAATCTAACGCTTGGTATCCAACGACGGTATTGGTCGATATGTCCCCATTTCCTCTACCAACCGTAATAGAATTAACTGAAATATCTTTGGATGAAATGAGCGTTCCATTAAGCGAAATATCTTCAGTAACAATTAATGTATAATCATTAACTGTAGTATTGATAGTTTCGGTCGCTTTTGTTTGGAAAACGGATAAATTCCCTTTAATAACTAAATTCCCCGAAATATCGACATTGGCATTCATGGAAACATCATCTGATAAAGTAGTCTTACCGTCAACCGTTAAAGTAGAACTCATAGTAGCAGCACCTGACACCGACAAATTGTATCCCATTGAAACATCTCCATTAGAGTCAATAACCATTCTCTTAACGTTATCTGTATAGAATGTCAATTGGTTGTTAGAAGAATCTGCGTTCGGTTCAGCCGCTAAAATTTTGGTAGTTTGTGCTACATTGATAACGCCACCTAATGAGCCCCATGTACCACCGGCTCCATATCCTTCAAACTGACTATTTGTGGTGTTGTATCTGATGGAACCGTAATAAGAAGTATTATTAGACGCACCACTAATATCAATCGGTCGCTGATTAGATTTGCCAACAGGAATACGTATAGCATCAGTTGCGCTAATATCAAGTGTCGTAACGGGAACGCCCTGTGTATTCATACCAATTCGTCCTTTAATGATTAAATCCCCCGAAATATCAACATCCGCTTTCATGGAAACATTGCCATTCACCTTCAACGTGCTACCCATGGTGGACGCACCAGTAACAGCCAAGGTAGAACTTAAAGTTGCCGCCTTGGAAACCTTCAAGGTAGATTTCAAGGTGGAAGCCTTGGCAACATCCAAAGTGGAACTTAGGGTGGATGCCTTGGAGACGGTCAAAGTATCATTTACTTTCAATGTGCTACCCATAGTGGCAGCATTAGTTACTACCAAAGTAGAACTTAAAGTTGCCGCCTTGGAAACCTTCAAGGTAGATTTCAAAGTGGAAGCCTTGGATACATCCAAAGTAGAACTTAAAGTGGATGCCTTAGCAACCGTTAACGTATCATCTACCTTTAATGTGCTACCCATAGTGGCAGCATTAGTTACTGCCAAAGTAGAACTTAATGTGGAAGCACCAGAAACCTTCAAGGTAGATTTCAAAGTGGAAGCCTTGGATACATCCAAAGTAGAACTTAAAGTGGATGCCTTAGCTACCGTTAATGTATCATCAACCTTTAATGTGCTACCCATAGTGGCAGCATTAGTTACTGCCAAAGTAGAACTTAAAGTTGCCGCCTTGGAAACCTTCAATGTGGATTTCAATGTGAAAGCCTTAGCAACATCCAGAGTTGAACTTAGTGTAGATGCCTTAGAGACGGTCAAAGTATTATTTACCTTCAACGTGCTACCCATGGTGGACGCACCAGTAACAGCTAATGTGGAACTTAAGGTGGCAGCTTTGGAAACCTTCAATGTGGATTTCAAGGTGGCAGCCTTGGCAACATCCAAAGTGGAACTTAGTGTAGATGCCTTAGAGACGGTCAAAGTATTATTTACCTTCAACGTGCTACCCATAGTGGCAGCATTAGTTACTGCCAAAGTAGAACTTAAAGTTGCCGCCTTGGAAACCTTCAAGGTAGATTTCAAAGTGGAAGCCTTGGATACATCCAAAGTGGAACTTAGTGTAGATGCCTTAGAGACGGTCAAAGTATTATTTACCTTCAACGTGCTACCCATAGTGGCAGCATTAGTTACTGCCAAAGTAGAACTTAAAGTTGCCGCCTTGGAAACCTTCAAGGTAGATTTCAAAGTGGAAGCCTTGGATACATCCAAATTACTATTGAATGAAACATCGCCATTTACAGCAAGATTAGAGTCCATAGAAACGTCGGTAATGAAATTATTTATACCACTCGCATTAATAACAAATCGGTCATTGGCAACAGTTGTACCATCGCTTGTTCCAAACGCAAGATTACCAGAAGTATCATATGTTCCATTTTCAAAATAAGAACGGATATAACTGGAATGATTGTTGTTACTAATGTCGCGACCTATTCCCGCCCAAACAATGCGCCCATGTTCTACAGAATCCCCGCTTGTATTTTCACCATTAATAGGTTTTGAAATAATCATATCTCCGGTAACTTCTAATGCGGAACGAGGGTCAGTAGTACCAACTCCAAGATTACCATTGTCAATATATACTTTGCTTCCTAATACATCACCGTCAAACGAAATTTCATAAAGTTCAATTTCAGGATCATTACTGGTATCACTTTCTCCAAAAACTATTCTAAACGTATCACTATAAAATGAATTAGTTATATCCACTGATGTAGTAATACCAGGGGTACTGTCAAACTGCGAGGTAGTTTCACCAATATAATTAAAGCTATTATCGTGGTATCCAATTAGTATTCCTGGTACCCCAATATTTGATGATGGGTCTATGTTTACATTACTTAACTTGATATAGAACGGAAATGTTATTTGTATGTATTCCCCACTTATACCTTGTATAGTTCCGTCAGAATCTATATATCTTACATCAGTATTTGAGTTTGCACCTGTATTTAATGCGGATCTCCATACATTATTAGTCGTTCCATCAAACACATGCCAAGGTTCATTTTCAGTACTATAAGTAGAACTTGCGGTAATATCATATAGACCATTGAAAACGCGTTCTGAATCAGAATATTGTGAATAAAGTATTTTTTGATTACTGGTAAAAGCATTCGTTATACTTATGGGTAAGTTTGTAACATTAAATGAAATATCATTCACTGTAAATGGACCGTGTGATACAGATACATTCCCAGAAATATCAACGCCCAAATTCAACGCCGTCTTTTTAGATACAGTTATTGTATCATTGAATGTAGAAGAACCAGTAACATTAAGAGTAGACGAAAGGGTAGTTGCGTTGGATACATTCAATGTGGAAGAAAGATTAGTCGCGTCAGTAACAGTCACATTAGAAAGAGTAGTCATTCCATTAACATTAAACGATGAAGCAATAGTAGTAGCATCATTTACAATAAGGGTGGAATCAAGTGTAGTAGCGTTTATAACCTGTAGATTATTCAAAGAAGTATCTCCAGTTGTTTTGAGAGTTGTAAGATTAGATTTACCGGTAACATTTAATGAATTATCAATAGTTAAATCTCTAAAAATCTGCGCATTACCTGAATTATCAACTGAGAACACTGTATTGTCTGTATCGAGGTTATCAACAAAAGGTACAAATTTAATACCAGTATATGGGTCGGCTTCTGTTCCCACCCCTTCTAATGGATAGATACCCATACCATTAGACGCGTCACCGATAATCGTACTTGTTGATGTCGAAGATGAAGTTCCAGTGGTTGTTATTGTACCGCCAGCTTTCAATATTACAGAACTCGTTCTAATGGTACCAGTAACGTCCATAACTTCAGTAGCGTCACTGGCTCCTGTAATTGTGATTTTATTATTTTTGATTTCAATAAAATTAGAAATATTAATAGTATTATCAGTAATAGTAGTTATGTTATTTGAATCACTTATTTTTATCTTATTTACTAAGTTGATGTCTTGATCGGGTGCCACTGTAAGTTTTCCATTAATAGTAGTATCTCCAGAGGTAGTTAACGTATTTGCGGATGTATTTTCTGTAATATTTAAATTAGTAGCAGTTACATTAGTTAATGAAACATCTCCAATTACATATAATCGTGATTGTAATGTAGTTGCGTTACCAACATATAATGTAGAACTCAACGTAGTTGCGTTAGCAACGTTCAAAGTGTTATTTAATGTAGCCGCGTTAGCAACTTTCAAAGTGTTACTTAATTCAGCCGGTCCATTAATATCAGTATCGTAAGCAGTTAATTTTTGACCGGATGTTACTATAACGTTTGCTTTAAAAGTACTTTGATTATTAACATCTAATGTGAAAAGGGTAGTTTTACCACCAACATTTAACGTGGAATTTAAAGTAGTTGCTCCAGTAACATTTAATTGGTTAATTGTTGCGTTCTGATTGAATGAAACATCTCCAGCTACATCTAATCGTGATTGTAATGTAGTTGCTCCGGTAACTGATAACGTATTATTTAATGTAGTTGCTCCGGTAACTGATAACGTATTATTTAATGTAGTTGCATCAGTAACTGATAACGTATTATTTAATGTAGTTGCGTCAGTAACTGATAAGGTATCACTAATTTCCATTGTTCCTGGTATTTTTACATTATCCGTTGTAGTACCAATAACAATCTGGTTATCCCCCGTAATTTTTGCGTCGGCACCAATAGCAGTAGAATGAGAATGATTGCCACTAACATCGGTATTATACCCAACAAATGTGTTATTATCTCCATTACGATTAGAATATCCAGAATTAGTTCCAATAAAGGTATTATTATTACCTCCATCATTAGAAGCGCCTGAATTCGTTCCTAACGCATTGTTATTTAAACCATCACTATTATTCAATAACGCATTTGAACCAACAGCAATATTGTAAGAACCAGTAGTATTTACGATTAATGAATTATATCCAACCGCAATATTATCGCTATTTGTAGTTTGTGATAACGCATAATTACCCACAGCAATATTATTTTTACCAGTTATGTTTTTTGCTAATGTAGCAAATCCGATAGACGTATTCGCTGTATTTTGAGAATATCCAGCACCAACAGATATACCTGTGTTTTGAACGAGTCCACTGAAGTTAATGTAGCGAATAGAAACATTGTTCTTATAAATAGTTACGTTTGTATCACTTAAAGCATCATAGGTTGTCAGTTCCGTATTCGTACCTTTGTTTATCTTTCTAACAACAAATCGTAATTTGCTTGTTTCAAATTGGTCGTCAACAGGTATAGAAATGGTAATTTTTGTATCTCTAAGTAGAGAATCATTTGTTTCATTGGTTTTATTATAGTCTGCGATCTTAACCCATACATCAGTGCCACTACTATTTACCATACTTCCTAATAAAACACCAAGAGTAGGAACTTGATATGTATCTGTATGGATTTCAAAATTGTCTATAGTAGTAGGATATGGTAAGATGATTTCTATATATTCTCCGTTCGTAGAGAAAGGTGAACTACCATTATTTACATTTATTATATTTGAAAAATACGAAGTAGTAACAGTAGTATTGGCTACAAGTTGTGAATTATCTTCAGTATCGTCAATATACCTATCTATCGCTGATTTCCATGTGGCATTATTATTTACAAATGCATTTGCAATAGAATATGCCTTACTCGCATTATTATAGGAACTTGCTTCTATTGTATAAGTATAACCAGCAAAGGATTTGGTATAATCATTCTGTCCTTCCTCAAAATTTTCAAAAACACCACCACCAACAACGGAAGATAAATAAATGGAATTACCAATCACAATATTTTGATTTGTCACAGTAACATCGCCATCTTTATCGATGATTATTTTGTTACTTAAATTTGCACTACCATTAAGTGATAAATCTTCACTTACTGATAACCCTCCATTAATTGAAAGGTCCTCTGTGACAACTAAGGTGTATTCGTTGACTGTAGTATTCATAGTATTGGTATTTTGAATTTGATTAACATCAAGTTTTCCGTAAATTTGAAGGTCCCCATTTATAGTTACATTTGAATTTAAACTAACATCGCCACCAACTTCTAATCCAGCGTTCATAGAAACATCGTTGTTATTAACCAATTTACCACCAATAACTAATCCAGCGTTCATAGAAACATCACTATCATTCACTAATTTACCGCCAACAACTAACCCCGCGTTCATAGAAACATCGTTGTTATTAACTAATTTACCACCAATAACTAACCCCGCGTTCATAGAAACATCACTATCATTCACTAATTTACCGCCAACAACTAACCCCGCGTTCATAGAAACATCGCTATCATTTACTAATTTACCGCCAACAACTAACCCCGCGTTCATAGAAACGTCTGCGTTATTAACCAATTTACCGTTAACTTCTAATCCAGCGTTCATAGAAACGTCATTAACAACATATAGATTAGAATTCAGACTGACATTACCGGTAACTTCTAATCCAGCGTTCATAGAAACGTCGTTTGAGAATGTAGTATTACCATTTTCGTCTATAGTGAATCGGTCATTATTACCAGTTTGGATAACAATAGATTCAGCTGCATTTATACCAGTAGTTATTTTAGGTGGAGTGTCTGATGAACCAAGTTGAACTGTACCAACTTTACTGGTTATGAGTTGTGTTATACCGTCTGTCCCCGATTTGATAATAAAATCTGTAGCAACCACTTTACCTATAACTGTTAATACTTCATTATCACTAATATCAGAATTACCTATTAACGCATTATTATGAATAACAACATCATTATTTATAGAAAGGTCTGTAGCCGTAATTTTATGATTTGCCGAAAGAGAATTTATAGAAACATCGCCGGTTACCTCCAACATGGAACTTACGGATGCGTTAGATACGGTCAAAGTACTCATTGTAGATTCGCCCACAACGTTCAATGTGCTACCCATGGTGGAAGCACCAGTAACAGCCAATGTGGAATTTAGAGTGGATGCTTTGGATACAGTCAAAGTATCATTTACCTTTAATGTGCTACCCATGGTGGAAGCACCCCCTACATGTAATGTTGAATTAAGTGATACATCTTGAGTAACTCGTAAATTACCTTGAATATCTAAGGTGAATGACGCATCTGTTGATGCTAATCCTCCCATACCAGTTTTATTATTTACACTATCAATTTGTACGTGTTGAGTGCTAATAGGGTCGGTGGTATTATCGGTATAAGTGACGGTGATAATACCTTGGTCGGTTGACATAGAGTTAGTGTTTCCACCAGAATCTACATTGTACATAGTTCCATTAGACATATAAATGTCACGAAATGACTTATCAGCACTACCAATATCATATGTTAAGTGAGCGGTTGGTAATATGTTACCTGAAACGGTAATTGTATTATTGACATATAATTCTCCATTCAATGATGTATCTCCGGATACAGTCAACGTATCATTCACCTTCAATGTGCTACCCATAGTAGAAGCACCCGTCACTTCCAAAGTGGAAGATAATGCGGCAGCCTTGGAAACATTAAGAGTAGATTTCAAGGTGGCAGCCTTGACAACATCCAAAGTAGAACTTAGGGTAGATGCTTTAGATACAGTCAAAGTATCATTCACATTCAAAGTGCTACTCATGGTAGAAGCACCAGTAACAGCCAATGTGGAAGATAATGTGGCAGCCTTGGAAACGTTTAATGTGGATTTCAATGTGGCAGCCTTAGCAACGTTCAAAGTGGAACTTAGAGTGGATGCTTTGGATACAGTCAACGTATCATTCACCTTCAAAGTGCTACCTATGGTAGAAGCACCCGTCACTTCCAATGTTGAAGATAATGTTGCTGCCTTGGAAACATTAAGAGTAGATTTCAAGGTGGCAGCATTGGAAACATTAAGAGTAGATTTCAAGGTGGCAGCATTGGAAACATTAAGAGTAGATTTCAAGGTGGCAGCCTTGACAACATCCAAAGTAGAACTTAGGGTAGATGCTTTAGATACCGACAACGTATCATTTACCTTCAAAGTGCTACCCATGGTAGAAGCACCAGTCACTTCCAATGTGGAACTTAATGTGACAGCCTTGGAAACCTTAAGAGTAGATTTCAATGTGGAAGCCTTGGTAACGTTCAAAGTGGAACTTAGAGTGGATGCTTTGGATACAGTTAATGTATCATTCACCTTTAAAGTGCTACCCATGGTAGAAGCACCAGTAACCGCCAATGTGGAAGATAATGTGACAGCATTGGAAACCTTCAAAGTGGATTTCAAGGTGGACGCCTTGGCAACATCCAAAGTTGAACTTAGGGTAGATGCTTTAGCTACGGACAACGTATCATTTACATTCAATGTGCTACCCATGGTAGCAGCACCAGATACGTAAAGTTTTGAATTAAGACTAACATCGCCTCCGACAAACAATCCGGAATCCATAGAAACATCTGTAATAAATTCGTTTTTGCCTGTAGAGTGGATAATAAATCTGTCTTCTGCTATTGTTGTTCCATCACTTGTGCCAAACGCAAGACTACCTGTGGTATCATATGTTTCATCTTCAAAATAAGAACGAATGTAACTGGAATGATTATTATTGATGTCACGACCTATTCCAGCCCAAGTAATACGCCCATGTTCTTGATTTTCGCCAGAATTATTTATACCAGCGGTAGCGTTGGATAAAACCATATTGCCTGTTATTTCCAGAGCACTACGAGGATTGTCATTACCAATTCCAATATTACCATTGTCAATGTTTACTTTAGTCCCAATTACATCTCCACTGAATGATAAATATATTACGGTTATAGTAGGAGTATTATTACTATTCTGCGGAAAAACAATTCGGAATAGGTTACTATAAAATGAAGTATCAATCGGAATTGTATCCGATTCATTGTTTCCACCCTTTGTTCCATTTCCGTTATTTGTATACGTGTTCATATGATAAAATTCAGTATCTTTGAATCCAATTAATCGAACATCTTTGACTGAATTATTAGTATTAATTACATATTGATTTAACTTGATATGGAAAGGGAACGCAAACTGTATATATTCTCCATTCACAGTTGTACTGACAGCATTATCTATATATGTTACAATCGTTTGTGTGGATCTACCGGTTCCATCCGCAGATATCCATTCTGATGCTATGGTATTAGTAGCTACATTCCACGGTTGATTATTGCCCTCAACCGAACTTGCAGAAATATCATATAGTCCATTCAATACACGGTCTGAATTAGAAAATTCGGAATATACGATTTTTTGATTATCAGTAAACGCCCCTGTAGCAAAAAAAGGTAATTGACTAACGTTAAGTGAAATATCATTCGTAGTAATACCCCCATTTTCAACGGTAACGTCATCATGTACGGTTAATTTGGAATTCATAGAAACATCGCCTCCAACCATCAAGATAGAATCCATAGAAACATCATTCGCAACATACAATTTATTATTCAAAGATACGTCGCCACCGATAGTAACGACTGTATCCATAGAAACATCGCTCGCAACATATAAAGTAGACGATAAAGTAGTGGCATTGGAAACCTTTAAAGTAGACTTCAATATGGAAGCATTGGCAACGGTCAACGTAGAACTTAGAGTGGATGCCTTGGAGACAGTTAAAGTATCATTTACCTTCAAAGTGTTATCAATAGTAGACGCACCAGCTACACGCAATGTTGAACTTAAGGTGGAAGCGCCAGTAACAGCCAATGTGGAACCTAAGGTGGAAGCCTTGGCAACGTTCAAAGTAGAACTTAGGATGGATGCCTTGGAGACGGTCAAAGTATCATTTACCTTCAACGTGCTACCCATAGTGGAAGCACCAGTAACAGCCAATGTGGAACTTAAGGTGGTAGCTTTGGAAACCTTCAAGGTGGATTTCAAGGTGGAAGCCTTGGCAACGTTCAAAGTGGAACTTAGGATGGATGCCTTGGATACAGTCAATGTATCATCAACTTTCAATGTACTACTCATGGTGGACGCACCAGTAACCGCCAATGTGGAATTTAACGTTGCTGCCTTGGAAACTTTTAGTGTAGACGCAAGATATGTTACGCCACTAACATCAAGTGAAGAACGTAAATTAGTAGCACCACTAACATCAAGAGTTGAACCAAATGTAACATTTTTACTAACGTCTAAAGTAGAACGTAATACCGTCCACCCCCGAACATATAAAGTATTTAATCGTGTATCTCCATCAACACTTAAATCGCCATTTAATGATAAATCACCATCAACAAATAAATCGGAGTTGAAACTAACATCATTTCCTACCATTAATACTTCGTTCATACACACATCATCCGCAACAAACAATTTAGAATTCAAACTAACATCTTCCTTTACATATAATTTGCCATTTAACGAAATATCTTCTGTAATAATTAATTGATAATTGTTTACTGTAGTATTGATGACTTTAATCTCTTGTTGTTGATAAACCCCAAGGGTTCCGCGTATTACCAGATTTCCAGAAATATCTACATTGGAATTGAATGATGCGTCGCCTTCAACCAGCAGTTTGGAATCAAATATAACATTATTGCCTACATGTAATGTTTCATTCATAGAAACGTCGTCAGCAACAAACAAACGAGAATTCAAACTAACATCATTACCTACCATTAATAGTTCGTTCATACAAACATCGTTCGCTACAAACAATTTAGAATTCAAACTAACATCATTACCTACCATTAATAGTTCGTTCATACAAACATCGTTAGCTACAAACAATTTAGAATTCATTGAAGCGTCGCCAGTTACTAATAGCTTCCCATTTAATGAAATATCACCATCATTTACGTAAATATCATTGTTGCGTAGTATTAAATGACCGCCACTCATATCTAAATACCCACGCATGTAGGTATCTATAAATCTATTTGATTTGGGGTCAACTAACCAATCATCTTGAGATGACATTATAACCTCTTATATATTTACACGGATAGAATGATTTACTATATTATACCAAAATACTAAATAAATATGATAGGATTTAGTATTCGTTATATTATTTGCAGAAAATCATTATTTAATAAAGAATTTATATGCAGACATTATATATAGTCAAACAATGAGTACATGGTTTGATCAGTCAAACAATGCGAATAAGTTAAGACAGAGTTACTTAAAAGGTTTTTTAGATATAAGTGGGGGTGCGGTTAATATCCGTGCCGATAATTCGTTAAATTTTTACACCGCTGCTGAAGATGGTGTATCAAAAGTGGCTATTGATGCGTCTGAATTTCACGTCATGGGTAAGCGTTACGAGAGTGATGCCTCTGAAATTATGACGGATGTGTCTCGTCAAAAGTTTGCTTTCTTAAAAGATTTATCTGATAACGTCCAGTTTCAATTAGATAAACACGATAATACGCTGAAATACATTGCGTCTGATGGTAGTGGTAATGATAGTACACTAATCCGTTTATTGGGAAAAGACCAGGCTGGATTTACTGACGCAAGTACAAACAATCAGGTTGAAATAAACGGACATTTAGTTCCCAAAGAGGCATATCAATGGGATATTGGTAGCGCAGAAAAACCATTCAGAAGTTTGTATTTAGAAAATAATACGATATTTTTTAAGGTAGAAGACCAAACCGTAGGAACCCAAGGAGATTTTACATCTTTCTCGTTTAATGATGCGACCGGACAATTAGATTTAAGTTTCAATGGAAAAGTAGGCTCAACTGTATTATCTTACGATGATAAAGTTGCAATTGGTTACAACCCGCTTAACAATAGTCCTGACGCTCAATTAGATGTAAGTGGTACTTCACAATTTCAAGGTAAAATGAACGTCAAAAGTGGAGACATATCTTTAAATGATAATTTAGTTGTAGGTCAAAGTTCTACTTTAAAATCTACATTGGATGTTGCTAAGGCGTCCACGTTGAAATCTACATTGAAGGTTTCTAAGGCAGCCACATTAAGTTCCACATTGGCTGTTACTGGGGCTTCCACTATGGGTAGCACGTTGAAGGTGAATGATACGTTGACTGTATCCAAGGCATCCACTCTAAGTTCTACGTTGAACGTTGCCAAGGCTTCCACGTTGAAATCCACCTTGAAGGTTTCCAAAGCTGCCACATTGTCTTCTACATTGGCGGTTACTGGTGCTTCCACCATGGGTAGCACTTTGAAAGTGAATGATACGTTAACTGTATCCAAGGCATCCACCCTAAGTTCCACGTTGAACGTTGCCAAGGCTTCCACGTTGAAATCCACCTTGAAGGTTTCCAAGGCTGCCACATTGTCTTCCACATTGGCGGTTACTGGTGCGTCTACCATGGGTAGCACATTAAAGGTGAATGATACGTTGACTGTATCCAAGGCATCCACCCTAAGTTCCACTTTGAACGTTGCCAAGGCTTCTACTTTGAAATCCACATTGAAGGTTTCCAAGGCGGCCACCTTAAGTTCCACATTGGCTGTTACTGGTGCGTCCACAATGGGTAGCACTTTGAAGGTAAATGATACGTTGACCGTATCCAAGGCATCCACCCTAAGTTCCACGTTGGATGTTGCCAAGGCTTCCACCTTGAAATCCACTTTAAAGGTTTCCAAGGCTGCCACATTGTCTTCCACATTGGCTGTTACTGGTGCTTCCACCATGGGTAGCACGTTGAAGGTAAATGATACTTTGACCGTCTCCAAGGCATCTACCCTAAGCTCAACTTTGGATGTTGCCAAGGCTTCCACTTTGAAATCTACTTTAAAGGTTTCCAAGGCTGCCACTCTAAGTTCCACATTGGCTGTTACTGGTGCGTCCACCATGGGTAGCACATTAAAGGTGAATGATACTTTGACCGTCTCCAAGGCATCCACCCTAAGTTCCACTTTGGATGTTGCCAAGGCTTCCACCTTGAAATCTACATTGAAGGTTTCCAAGGCTGCCACATTAAGTTCCACATTGGCGGTTACTGGTGCGTCCACTATGGGTAGCACATTGAAGGTAAATGATACTTTGACTGTATCCAAGGCATCCACTCTAAGTTCAACTTTGGATGTTGCCAAGGCTTCCACCTTGAAATCCACATTGAAGGTTTCCAAGGCTGCTACTTTAAGTTCAACATTGGCTGTTACTGGTGCGTCCACTATGGGTAGCACATTGAAGGTGAATGATACTTTGACTGTATCCAAGGCTTCCACTTTGAAATCCACATTGAAGGTTTCCAAGGCTGCCACATTAAGTTCCACATTGGCTGTTACTGGTGCTTCCACCATGGGTAGCACATTAAAGGTGAATGATACTTTGACTGTATCTAAAGCATCTACATTAAGTTCAACTTTGGATGTTGCCAAGGCTTCCACCTTGAAATCCACATTGAAGGTTTCCAAGGCTGCAACCTTAAGTTCCACATTGGCGGTTACTGGTGCGTCCACCATGGGTAGCACGTTGAAGGTAAATGATACTTTGACCGTATCTAAGGCATCCACCCTAAGTTCCACGTTGGATGTTGCCAAGGCTTCCACATTGAAATCCACATTGAAAGTTTCCAAGGCTGCTACATTAAGTTCCACATTGGCTGTTACTGGTGCGTCCACCATGGGTAGCACTTTGAAGGTAAATGATACTTTAACTGTATCTAAGGCATCCACCCTAAGTTCCACATTGGATGTTGCCAAGGCTTCCACCTTGAAATCCACATTGAAGGTTTCCAAGGCTGCTACATTAAGTTCAACATTGGAAGTTACTGGTAAAACAACATTACAAGATGACGTATCTATGAACGGACATGTAGATATTAGTGGTGATTTGGTAATAAATGGTAATCTAACTGTGTATCAATATGATGATGTAAAGAAGATTAATACAACTGTAAATGATTATACATTAATTGTTACCGAAGACATCTCATTAAATGGAGAACTTAAAATATCTGGTGATGCTTCATTCAATGGAGATTTATATGTCAAACAAGCAACTACATTAGCTTCCATTCTTGATGTTGCCAAGGCTGCCACCTTAAAATCAACCTTAAAGGTTTCCAAGGCTGCCACTTTAAGTTCCACGTTGGCTGTTACTGGTGCTTCCACCATGGGTAGTACGTTGAAGGTAAATGATACTTTGACTGTATCCAAGGCTTCCACCCTAAGTTCAACTTTGGATGTTGCCAAGGCTTCCACCTTGAAATCTACTTTGAAAGTTTCCAAGGCTGCCACATTAAGTTCCACATTGGCTGTTACTGGTGCGTCTACCATGGGTAGCACATTGAAGGTAAATGATACTTTGACCGTCTCCAAGGCATCCACCCTAAGTTCCACTTTGAACGTTGCCAAGGCTTCTACCTTGAAATCAACCTTAAAGGTTTCCAAGGCAGCAACATTATCTTCCACATTGGCGGTTACTGGTGCTTCTACCATGGGTAGCACATTGAAGGTGAATGATACTTTGACTGTATCCAAGGCATCCACACTAAGCTCAACTTTGGATGTTGCCAAGGCTTCCACCTTGAAATCTACCTTGAAGGTTTCCAAAGCTGCCACATTGTCTTCCACATTGGCTGTTACTGGTGCTTCCACTATGGGTAGCACATTGAAGGTAAATGATACTTTGACTGTATCCAAGGCATCCACACTAAGTTCCACATTGGATGTTGCCAAGGCTTCCACCTTGAAATCCACATTGAAGGTTTCCAAGGCAGCCACCTTAAGTTCCACATTGGCTGTTACTGGTGCGTCCACCATGGGTAGCACATTGAAGGTAAATGATACTTTGACTGTCTCCAAGGCATCCACATTGAGTTCCACATTGGATGTTGCCAAGGCTTCCACCTTGAAATCCACCTTGAAAGTTTCCAAGGCAGCCACCTTAAGTTCCACATTGGCGGTTACTGGTGCGTCCACCATGGGTAGCACATTGAAGGTAAACGATACTTTGACTGTATCCAAGGCATCCACTCTAAGTTCCACATTGGATGTTGCCAAGGCTTCCACATTGAAATCTACATTGAAGGTTTCCAAGGCTGCCACATTATCTTCCACTTTGGCTGTTACGGGTGCTTCCACCATGGGTAGTACTTTGAAGGTGAATGATACGTTGACCGTCTCCAAGGCATCTACCCTAAGTTCAACTTTGAACGTTGCCAAGGCTTCCACATTGAAGTCCACCTTGAAGGTTTCCAAGGCTGCCACCTTAAGTTCCACATTGGCTGTTACGGGTGCTTCCACCATGGGTAGCACATTGAAGGTAAATGATACGTTGACCGTCTCCAAGGCATCTACCCTAAGTTCCACTTTGACCGTTGCCAAGGCTTCCACCTTGAAATCCACATTGAAGGTTTCCAAGGCTGCAACCTTAAGTTCCACATTAAATGTGACAAACGCAACTAAATTAGGTTCTACATTGGATGTAAGTGGAGATGCGGTTTTCGAACAGGATCTTACAGTGAATGGTGACTTGAACTTAAATGGTGACCTCAACTTAGGTGGCTTTGTTACAATTGATAATTCGGAGAATGTCATGACCATAGATACTGGAAATATAGAAGATACTCCTTTTGTAGTTAACGGAACATTATATGCTAATAAATTTACATCTGCTGTTACATCCAGTACCGGTTCGACTACTGCTTCAGATTTGACAGTTGGTGATGTAAGTGGTGTAAAATTTACGAGTTATAATCTGGGATTAGCGATTCAAACACGTGTAGACGGCTTAACTCTAAGTAATGCTGTGGTAATTGATGAAGATGGCGATGTTTCGTTTAATTATAATATCCGTGTTGTCAAGTCAGCTGACATGGAGTCCACATTGAATGTATCCAAGGCTTCCACCTTGAAATCCACATTAAAGGTTTCCAAGGCTGCCACATTGTCTTCCACATTGGCGGTTACTGGTGCTTCCACCATGGGTAGCACGTTGAAGGTAAATGATACTTTAACTGTATCCAAGGCATCTACCCTAAGCTCCACATTGGATGTTGCCAAGGCTTCCACCTTGAAATCCACATTGAAGGTTTCCAAGGCTGCCACATTAAGTTCTACATTGGCAGTAACTGGTGCTTCCACTATGGGTAGCACGTTGAAAGTGAATGATACTTTGACTGTATCCAAGGCATCCACCCTAAGTTCAACTTTGGATGTTGCCAAGGCTTCTACGTTGAAATCTACCTTGAAGGTTTCCAAGGCTGCCACCTTAAGTTCAACATTGGCTGTGACCGGTGCTTCCACCATGGGTAGCACGTTGAAGGTAAATGATACGTTGACTGTATCCAAGGCATCTACCCTAAGTTCCACTTTAGACGTATCCAAGGCATCCACATTGAAATCAACATTGAAGGTTTCCAAGGCTGCCACCTTAAGTTCCACACTGGCAGTAACTGGTGCGTCCACTATGGGTAGCACGTTGAAGGTAAATGATACGTTGACTGTATCTAAGGCATCCACTCTAAGCTCTACTTTGGATGTATCCAAGGCTGCCACTTTGAAATCTACCTTGAAGGTTTCCAAGGCTGCAACATTGTCTTCTACTTTATATGTTTCGGAGAATGCAACATTCGCAATGGATGTATCTATGAACGCAGATGTGGATATTAGCGGTGATTTGGTGATCCGCGGTAATTTGTCCGTATATCAAACAAAAGATACAAAGACCATTAATACAACCATTAATGATTACACCTTGATTGTTACCGAAGATATTTCTTTGAACGGAGAACTCAAGGTATCTGGTGATGTGTCTTTGAATGGAGAACTCTTTGTTTTGAGTGATGCGTCTTTCAATTCGGATGTTCGTGTGGGTGGATACTTGGAACAATGGTAAGTGTGATGTGGTTTGATTTGAAATTATGATTATTATAATATGATAATTTCAAAAAAGATGTTTGTGGGTTATGTTTGTGGGTTATGTTTGTGTTAGTTTATGATTGTTGTGCTTTATGATTTTGCTTATGACAGATTATTATTATTCAATATTGTCATGATATTATCTATTTGGGTTTGTAAAGCAGCGTTTGTAGTTTCCAGTTCTGTTATATTTGATTCGGATGTTGTTACCTTTCCAGATAAATCCTGAATTGCTTTTACAAAAATAGGTAGTAACTTTCCATATGCCGCTTCTAATCTTTCTGGGTCATTATCACGTACTAATCCGGGCACAGTGATTCCGATTTCTTCTTGAACTTGTTGTAATTCTTGCGCGATGAATCCCATTTCAGGTATATCCACTTTTCCTCCGTCGCGCATATTCCAGTCAAATTTCACTGGATTTAGTTTGTCAACAAAGGCGATTCCATTAGTTAAAGGTTGAATATTTTTCTTGTCTCTTGCGTCACTTAAACCGGATACGCTTGTCTCCGCACATCTTAAATACGCAATCGCACTATTACCCAATACAATTTCATTAGATGCCGTTATTAACGCGCTATTTCCGAGCGCGGTAGAATTGGTCCAACTCGCATTTGCCGCAAGGTTTGTATTAGACCCAATAAATGTATTATTTGATGCGGTTGTGTTAAATTGTCCGGCGTGGTATCCAATCGCAGTATTGTGATCGCCACTTGAGTTGGATTCTAACGAACCAACCCCAATTGACGTATTAGAATCGCCACTTGTGTTAGCTTTCAATGTATCACTTCCAATAGCTACATTCTCACTCCCTGCGTGGTTTATGTGTGAGTTTTTTCCAATAGTAGTATTCGTATCAGTATTAAAATACTGTATATTAACATTAGCGTTTAATGAAACATCTCCTGCTACAAATAACCCACCATTTAATGACATATCTTCACTAACAATCACATCATAATTGGTAGTAGTAATATACTGAATATTTTCACTGGAGTATGAACCAAGTATATTTACATTATTACTTACTGTAAGGTCACCGCTAATAGTAACATTTGAATTAAAACTGGCGTCACCAGCAAGATAGAAAGAAGTATTTGGATTATTAAATGTAAATCTTGGATATATATTAGTAACAGTTTGTGAGGTAGTAGTAGTAATTTCGTATGAAGTAGAATTTTCTGTGTAACTAATATCACACGTAAAATTATTAAATAGACCCGTACCAGTAGGATATGTAAGTGAAACATTAAAGCCATTATCAGATAATCTACCATAAGCACTATAGCCTAAACCATTGGGGTAAATTACCTCACGTTGCGTCCAGCTGTTATTTATCAAGGTATATATTACTCCGTTTTGCGGCATTAATAATGCTTTAGTTCCATCGGAACTAATCTGAGCGTCGCGTATACCGTATGGACTATATTGGTTTGTGGTTATACTATTACCGTAATCCGCCCAACCTGTTCCAGTGTTTACGAATGTTCTTGCAAAATTAGCGGTAGTAGTTACTGACAAATAGTTTGCATTTTTACTAAAGTAAATAGTTTTTATATGGTAATTAGTCAAATAGATATTATCTGTTTCGTAATAAGTCCAAGCTTGGCTACCAGATGTAACAGAATTACTATATATGTGAACACCTTGATACCCCGACCCACTGAGATTTCCGAAAGCTACAAATACAGTAGTTCCATTATGTTCTATATCACAACCCAACTCTGAATTATAAACGGGTGTCTGTGTAATCTCAATACATTTATGATGTTGAGACCATGTATTTTGATATAGGTCGCTTTTTTTCCAAACTTTCATAGCATACTGTGTATCAGTTCTTCCAGTTAGAACAGCTAAAAATTTAGCGTCGCGGCTTATCATAAGATTCGGTGTTCTAAACCCGGATATTGTGGAGCCCCACGAATTAGTTATAGACATATCTGCTGCCATACTACTGTATGTCACACTAATCTCCTCCCAAAATGATAAACTCCACGTGGCGGCAGCTGGGGTAGTACCAGCTGTATTGCACGCAAATAAAAACCAACCATAATACCCATTTAAATTTGTAGTATAAATATAGGTGGTTGTATTTGTCATATCGCCGAAACTATAATCAAGGGGATCAGTTGGTTGGCCTGTACCACCATAGGGACCATTTTTAATTGTAGTTAATTTCAGTCTATTAAAATATGATTGTGCTGATTGTGCCGTAGAAACCGAAGTATATGGATATCCGGCATATATAGGGGTATTAACGTATAATACTTTACCACCAAGTAATCCCCATGACTTAGGTAGTTTATATTGTAGAGTGGTGCCTGTATATACTTCTGTTTCTGTAGTTATGCTACTATCATAGTATACAACTAATGCCATACCACCTTTTGCTTGATCTCCACCACTGAAGAAACGGTAAGGATCGCCTAACGCCATAACCTGACAAGTAGTATCCGCATCAAAGAAACTACCATAACCATAGTAGGCACTCGGAGTATAAACAGAAGTAAGTTCAGGTAAACTGACGTTTGGTACTTTTATAAAATTGCCGGAGTAATCTCCGGTAGCAGTTGATTCATACACAGTGTTTGTTGTAGTTATATTACTTGTTATTACATCTATATTTTGTGACATTTTAAAATATGCGGTCGAAATATCATTACAGACTATACTATTTGCATTCATAAACCCATTTACTGATAAATCATGAACTGTTACTATTGTGTCATTATCAGCATCTTTGATAGTTATTTGTGGGTAAGTATTGTAGTATGTTGTTTGTGTATTAAGGGTTATGACCTCAGGAGATGATTCTGTAGGTATAGTATATATTCTCATTCTTGTATTATTAGAAGTCGGTTTATTGTACTCAGCATATACTATAAATGACCCATATTGATTTATAGCTAACCCCATCGAAGTTGTGTTTATGGGTAAAAATGAACCAACTAAATACCACCCTGGAGTTGATATGCTGGCTACATATGGAACGGTTTCATATAGTCCAACTGATAAATACTTATATACCCCTAACATCTGACCTGATGAACCGTAATAGGATATAATTAAACAATCTCCGTCTATATTAATATTGGCTGATAATCCACTGGCGGAAGTGCTATTTGAAGCAATTATTCTTTGATGATTAGTTATTGTACTATTTATTATATCACTTGCGCCGAATATATAAGGGTATCCTGCTGGATAGTTATAGCCCTTAAATGAATATATTAATTTATTTCCCAACTTATTCAAGAAAAGATGGTATCCAGTGAGTTGTCCGTTGGTTTCTAAGTCGTTGCCATGTAATACTCCAATTGATTCCCATGCACCAGACGTAGTTCTAAATACTGCGATTACACCTTTTTTACTATTATAACTATAGTCAGGGTTTGATATTGCAACAATATATTGGCCATAAGAATCTTTTGTTATAGCTACTTTCGTGTGTCTTGTTATTATTATATAATAACTATTAGCGGTATCGGTATTGTAGGAATTATATAAATTTTCATTAAAATTATTATTAGCAATCGCATTAGTAATGGTTAAATTAGTATTTTCAGTCCAGGTTGAATTATTATATTCATATATGTGTGCTTTGGCATTAGCATATTGTGAAGTGGAACCTACAGACCCAGAAGTGACATTTTTTATAATAATAGTATTACCATCGTATGTAAAATCAAAAGTATTTTGATGAGGATAACTAGCGGTACCTACAGTTATGGATGTATACGATTCTTGTGTAAATGGAGGACTATTATTACTATCATACGAATAGTCAACTATAGATACTGCGGTGGTAGTAGTATATGCTATTCTTATAATATCATTAGAACTAATATCGCCCATTGAAAGATCCGTAGCGGAAGTAATATGTATTAATTGTAAATATCCGTAACAAGTAGATGGCAATGTTAATGATGTAGCATCATATGTTTCTGTATTTTTATTATATTTATACATATAGAATGACGTTGAATTTGGTTTTAATATTCCATAAACACCTCCATTAAAAGACATTGCTGTTCCATTCATATACATTGTACTGTATAATGATCCAGCGTTATCTCCGGATAATACAATGTCAGATCCAACTTGTTCCCAATCGTTACCAACAATTGTGTTATCCGGAACATATGTAGTTTGGGTATCGAACGTTGTATATGGTTCTATTACTGCATTCATACTGAAATATTCACTATTAATATATCCTTCTACGGAAAGGCTTCCGTTAAGTGAAAGATCACTGTTTATATCGACAGCACCAGGCGCACCGGCTGAACCTTGTGCTCCAATGGCACCTTGTGCTCCAGTGGAACCTTGTGCTCCAGTGGAACCTTGTGCTCCAGTGGAACCTTGTGCTCCAGTTACGCCTTGTGCTCCAGTTACGCCTTGTGCTCCTTGGTTTCCTTGTGCTCCAGTTACGCCTTGTGCTCCTTGGTTTCCTTGTGCTCCAGTGGCACCTTGTGCTCCAGTGGCACCTTGTGCTCCAGTTACGCCTTGTGCTCCAATGGCACCTTGTGCTCCAGTGGAACCTTGTGCTCCAGTGGAACCTTGTGCTCCAGTGGAACCTTGTGCTCC